>ULZB01012618.1_pt1 | contig 32696 bp, 23 predicted proteins | sample 1962691 | NCBI WGS metagenome assembly ULZB01 (sample SAMEA4835878, study PRJEB28245) | human gut metagenome | biome: gut microbiome; material: fecal sample | place: Denmark | collected 2008 | reverse complement strand
TATATGTTCCGTATATGTGTCATATCAGAGCGTTTTTGTATGCAAAAAATAGAGATATAGAAAAAGCAATTTATTCTATTGAGCAAGGTTACGCAGAAGATGATAGACAACAAGTTTTAAAAGATAAATTAAATCAGTTGTCTAACGAGTAAGAGATTAATTTTAGTCTACTGAAAATGTTGAAAGCACCTGTTTATTTGAAGTTGTGGAGGTATAGTATGGAATTCATAAGTAAAGAGAAGATAGTTGAATTATCAAATCCAGGAGTTGTTTCAAGACAACTATTAAATCCTGAAAATTCATCAAGTGAAAGAGTGACAATTACAGAGGTTCATCTTGAAATAGGTGCTTGCCAACCAAGACATACACATGATGTGTCAGAACAAATTTGGTATGCAACAAAAGGAACGGGTAAACTATTACTTGCAGATGAACAAGAAAAAGTGTTTACTGCTGGGGATGTTGTAAGATTTGCAGATAAAGATGTTCATGGTTTATTGAATGATGGTAATGAAGAATTTGTGTATGTATCAGTGACTGCACCACCAATAAACTTTGGATATGCATATAAGGATGAAAAATAGACAAATTTCAGTTTATGAGGATAAAAGATGGAACTTAGAGAATACAAGTCAACTGACTGTGAGCAGATAGCGCAATTGTTCTACAATACGGTACATAGCGTAAATGTAAAGGCTTATACAGAAGAACAGTTAAATGCATGGGCAACCGGTAGCGTAGATTTACAAGAATGGAACCACTCTTTTTTAAATCATAAAACAGTGGTTGCAGTGGAGGATGATGAGGTTGTTGGATTTGGAGATATTGATCAATCTGGCTATCTGGCTAGGCTGTATGTCCATATAAATTATCAGGGGATGGGAATTACACTTAAAAACTATGTGATGGAGAAGAAAACTTCTAGCGGCTTTTCTGATAAAAGTTCAGGAGGTAATGAATAAAGGGATTTAATATGATAAAAATTGTGTGGTCAATAAACGATATAAATAAATATCAAACAGGAAATTTGCTGGATGGTGCAGTAAAGATAGAAACACCGCAGAGTGTTGGTGAACTGATGAAAAAAGCAGTGCCAATTGCTGTAATTTTATGTGTTATCCTTTTTATTGCTATGCTTTGTAAAACGATAATATGCAAGACCGTTGTAATCTCGCCAATATTTATTCTGGTCGGATTTGCTTTCGGTTTTTTACTGTTAATAATTCATGAGTGGTTACATGGAATTGTTTATCCTAAGGAAGCAGATGTAACAATAGGCAGAATAAAAGGAAAGGCAACATTTGTTGCATTAGCATCATATCCATTGAGGCGAGATCGGTTTATATTGATGTGCCTGTTGCCATTTGTTCTTGGGGTAGTTCCATTTATATTATTTGTAATTAGTCCTGCTGAATTTAGAGTATTAAATGGATTGAATTTTGGCATGGCATGTATGGGAATGATTTCGCCATTCCCAGATGTGTTTAATGTCCTTGTCGTTCTAAGAAATTCTGAAAAAAGCGATTCAATAATGTTCTACAAGAATGATATGTATAAGATTTCTTAAATTTTTGTTTGGAAAAATGCTTAATTATTCAAGTGAAAACATATAGCAATTAATACGGGAAAGAAAAATCGAAATTTGGAGAGGTATTGTTTATGAAGATTGAATATAGAAAAGCAGATATTACGGATTCAGAATTGCTAATAGATATTTATAATTTTGCATTTTATAGTGATTATATTAAATATGGTGAATGTCCGGCGTATGGAAAGACTAAAGAGATGATGGAAAAATCTATAATAGAATATCCAAAATTTATAATTTTATATAATGGTGAACCGGTCGGTTGTGTTTCTTGTAAAAAAGTGGAAATGGGAATATATGAAGTTGGGTGTTTGTGTGTTGTCCCAGAGTTTCAAGGAAAAGGAATTGGAACGCAGGCAATTAGATTTGTAACATCACACTATAGGGATTGGGATAAAATTACCTTAGTTACACCCATAGATAAAAAGGAAAATGTAAAGTTTTATACAGAAAAATGTGGATTTAATATAGTGTCTATGGAAATGGATGGAAATGTTAAAGTAGCACGATTTGTTTTAGAAAAATGAATATGACAGCTATATATTGATTGATGTTTCAAGAGCATCAAAAGAAACCAAAGAACTTATTGCAGAACTAAAAGATTCAAACTATTTTTAAATGATACAGGTTTGTTTGTAACTTTGATGTTTAAGGATAAGGATTTCACAGAAAATGAAATCTATCAGAAGCTGTTAAATTAAGTGTTAATCTGGGATATTTATATGAAAATATTGTAGCTCAGTGTTTGGCAGCTAATGGAAATGAATTATTTTATTATACGATTATGAATCAGAAATCCGAACATAATTATGAAATAGATTTTATTTTGGTGGTTAATTGGTTTCTGAACAACTCCATTATATCACAAACCGTGAGGAGACTTTTGATTTTAGTAACAAAAAAATGCCGTATTTATGCGGCTTGTGGCGTTTCGCAAATGCCTATTACATTGATACAAAAAAGGAGAGCTCTTGATATGATAAAAATGGATTATCTCAGACTTCTGGTGGATGAGGCACAGGGAAAGTATATTGACTGGAGAAACTTTTTATGAAGTACTCCGTCAACGGATTATGTATTTCAAAAGGATGCCTATGGAAACCAGATTAACATGTGTGTCGCAAGGAATGTCCTTAAAGAATCAGCCGTGAAAACAATATGACAGCCAAAGGCATGGTTATGATACAGAACAAGGTAGTAAATACATTTAAAAGACCGGAGTATGTAGCATCTTTGTTATATACCTGAGCCATCTGGGTGATTGTTGAAGCGGATGGTGTGATGGAGGCAAGGAATACTATGAGGAGTAAAGTTCTTCCTTCTGGAATAAGGGCATATACATGACTTACATACATTATAAGCAGTAAAACAGCAGGCCAGATGACGAGCCTGATGGCAGAGAAAATGTATAGTTTTGCGTTTTTCAGGCTGTCGCGGATCGGCGAATCAGCCATCAGCATGCCAGTTACTATCATGCTGAGAGGTGCAAGCATATTTCCTATGTCTTTTACCGGTGTGAGTATGACAGATGGCAGTTTTATCTGGCAGAAAAAGAGTAGGAGTCCGGCTATTATGGCTATTACATTTATATTGGTTATTATCTTTTTCCATTCCATATGTGGCTTTTCGGCGAGCATGGTGCTGCAGTGTGTCCAGAGAAATATCAGCTGTACAGACATAAATGCACATGAATACAGTACATAGTCGGTACCCAGCATAGCATTTACAAGTGGGATTATCATATTTCCCGAGTTGGAATACATGACAGTGGCACATTCAACTGTATTCCAGTGCCAGAGTTTCCTTCCGATATTTATAAAAATCAATAGAAGAATATGTATAATGGTTGCAAGAACAGCGGAAAATAATAGTCCCTGCAGTTTTTCTTTTGTAAAGCCAATTTCAAATGAATTTATTATGGCGCAGGGCATCACCAGATATACTACAATGATAGACAGGATCCTGCTGTCAGAAGCATTTAATATATGTTTGTTGACAAGAATAAAACCAAGCAGGATCATAATAAAAAAGTTAACAAGTTTTCCGAGCAAAATTATACTTATCTGCATATTGATTACCTCTTTTCGCTCCTGTATTATAATCCCATTTTACAAAAAAAGGAATATCCCACAATGGGTGGCTTGTCAAAAATAAAAGAATGCGATAGAATATGTGCAATTTACAGGAATTTGTTTAGTTGGATTTAGAACAAGGAGAGATGACAAGTTATGCATTCACAGAAAATCCATAACAAAAAACTCATATTGCCGGTTCTCATTTTCCTGGCAGGTTGTCTGGCCTTGGCAGCAGTTTTATATCATTCATACAGAACGAATTTAAAACAGGTTCGGGCTGTCACAGAACTTAATGCCATAACCTATGCAGAACGGTTGCAGAATGATATGAACCGTGGAGTTGCGATTACAGATACACTTGAGGAAATAGTACTCAGTGAAAATGGAAAAATTGATAATTTTCAAAAAGTTGCAGGGAATCTGATGACAGATTTTGTTCAGAGCATACAGGTTGCACCTGACGGTGTTGTTACAGATATATATCCGGAGGCGGGAAATGAAGCAGGAAAGATAGATTTGATCCATGACGAAAGCCGTGGAGAGATATGCCGTTACGGGAGAGATAAAAATATAGTTACTATGCAGGGACCGTTTGACTTAAAACAAGGAGGCCGGGGCATTGCAATCAGAAATCCCGTATATCTGGAGTGCCCGGATGGAACCTCTGCGTTCTGGGGATTCACTATTGTAATTATCCGTATTCCGGAGGTATTTGAGAAATCGGTTCAGGCACTTACCCAATTTGGTTATGATTACTGTCTGACAAAGACAGTTTCTCCTTTGTCGGATGATACAGAGGTGGTATCGTCATCAGGTAATATTTTGAAGGAGCCGATTACATTTGAGTTTGAATTTTGTGGCAGCACATTTGGCTTAGAGGTAATGCCAACTGATGGTTGGAACCACGGATGGAATATACTCCCGCAGCTCGTTTTTGGAATTAGTATTATTTTGCTTTTAACGGGATTAACGGTGATCGTTCTTGTGGTTGAGAGACATCGTGAAATATTAAAAAAAATGGCGATAACAGATCCGTTAACCGGTCTTTTGAACCGCAAAGGTTTTGATGAGCAGCTTAAAAAGATGATACAGGACGATCATTGTATTCATTGTGTGGGCGCACAGATGGATATTGATGATTTTAAATTTATAAATGACATGTATGGACACGTTGTTGGTGATGCCGCACTGAAAAGTCTTGCACAGGACATGAAAGATAGTTTTGGTGTAAATGCCATTCTATGCAGAAATGGCGGCGATGAGTTTTCTGTTATCTTGATTGGAACAACAGAGGAAGAGGCAAAGAGTAAAATAGAGAGTTTTACCCTTAAGCCAAGGCATATAACATATAATGGTGAAGAGCATCCTTTTTATATTTCTCTTGGATACGCAGAATATCCGAAGGACTGTGACGATGTTTCGGAGCTTATCAGATGCGCAGATATGGCACTTTATGCGGTAAAACTACATGGGAAGCATAGTTGCAGTCCTTATCGCAGTGATTATAAGATACAGAATAGAAGTCAGCTTGGGTTTGCACTTCAGGATGTGTCAAAAAATCTTCCGGGAGCTTTCCTGATATATATAGCTGATCCGGAGGATGATCGTATTTTATTTGCAAATCGTGAATTGATAGAATTTGCAGGTTGCAAGGATTTTGATGATTTTCTGGATTATACCGGGCAGCGGTTCAAGAATCTTATTCACCCGGATGAACGGGATTCTGTGGAGACCAGTATCTGGAAACAGATTGATGCAAAGACCAGTGGAAATAATGATTATGTAAGATTCCATTTTGCAAAAAAAGATGGATCCTACCGCCCTGTTCTTGATCATGGAAGAATTGTAGAAAACCGTTACTATGGAAATGTGTTCTATGTTCTTATCATGGACTGTGCTTTGGTTGAATCTTTTTATGATGGCTTTTCCAGATAGAGTAAGTCATCAGCAGAAACAGTTATTGGAGAACGATTTTCTCATGAAGATACAGGTATATCCTATGTGATATATGAGATATAGAAAACAATACAATATAAAAATAATCATCAGGCAGTCTTATAACGAGACTGCCTGCTTTTTTCGTGAATTTTACAAAAGAAATATACAACCATTGCAATCTTTACGGAAGTGTGATAGCAGGCACATGCAGGCATATCTATAATAAATACAGAAATGAAGTGAGACCACCTCAAGGAGCAGGCAGGTTCGCCTCATATGTATAAGGAGCAGGCAGCCGGAAATGAAAGAGACAGAGAGAAAAGACAAAACGACAAGGGAAACGGATAAAAAAGCAGATGGGCATCTTGTTTTATTTGTGAGAAGAAACGCAGTATATATCGCGGTTTTCCTGATTGGAGCAGCCTTTCTTCTGGCGGCAGGTTCATTTGACTGGAATCGGATCAACAGCTATACAATGTACAACAACGACAGCAGGACATTCGTAAGAGGGCGGGTAGTATCTGTCGATAATGAGCGGCTGGAGACAGATCCATATGATCATTCCAGATATCTTGGGGAACAGGAGCTTACAGTTCTGATTCTGGAAGGAGATCAGAAAGGCGACAAAGTATCGATTGATAATTATTTGTCGCAGACACATAACATCTATGTAAACGCTAATCAGAAAATAATCGTATGTGCAGATATGCCGGAGGGAGTAGCTCCCTACTACACAGTATTCAATTATGACAGGTGCCTGCCACTTGGCATCCTTGTGGTGGTATTTGCCGCGGTAATGTTGTTTGTGGGAAAAGGAAAAGGCTTACGGGCATTAGCCGGTGTCGTTTTTACACTTCTTCTGGTAGTACTGTTTATGGTTCAGGCGATCTACCACGGATTTCCTCCTGTAATTGTCTCAATCCTGACCATATTAACAGGAACAGCAGTCAGCCTGTTGTTGTTAAATGGCTGCAGCAGACGGACGGCTGTATCCGCACTTGCTACTGTACTTGGAGTTGCAGTAGCAGGAATTATTTTTTACATAAGTTCAAAAACCTTACATCTTACAGGATTTAACAGTGACAATGCGGAAGAACTACTGGTCATTCAGGGAGCGACAGGACTTTCGGTTCGATCACTTCTGATCGCAGGCGTTCTTGTATCTTCCCTTGGAGCCGTTATGGATGTGGCAGTTTCCCTTACGGCAGCGCTTATGGAACTGGTCGCTGTAGATCCTTCGGTAACCGCTCGACAGGTTATGAAGTCGGGATTTAATATCGGAAAAGATATGATTGGAACCATGAGCAATACGCTGATCCTTGCATTTGCGGGAACGGCACTCAATACGATGCTGGTATTAACCGCCTATGGAGTGAGCCGGACACAGTTCATATCATCGGACTACCTGGCGATCGAGCTTGCACAGGGATTGTGTGCAACGATCGGAGTGATCCTTACCGTACCGATAACGACAGGAATCTGCGCAGCAATGCGCATTTCACATAGATAAAATGAAAAGATGAAAAGAGGAAAATGAATGAAAAAACACAGACGTAAGACAGCAGGAAGACTTTCTGCACTTTTGTCATTATTGTTGGTAGCAACGATGGCACAGCCCCTTTTTCAGACAAGGGCAGCAGAGAATGATGTAACAATGGATGGAAATGTAACATGGAGTTATTTGGATGATGGAAGCGACCCGGCAGGCGACAGTACAACAGCAGGCTATGACCGGACAAGCTGGACCAAGGATGACTATGACATATCTGCATGGAAGACAGCGACAGGTCCTTTTGGAGCAAAGAAAGGAAAAATCAATGATCTGGGTGGCGGATGTACACCAAAGACATTATTAACACAGTACAAGGCAGATGGAACAACCGATATTGAAGCGTTTTTCTTCCGTACGGATGTAACGATACCGGATGCTTCTAAGGTAACGAAGATATCAGGAAGTGTGATCTATGATGATGCAGCAACCGTATATGTAAATGGTGTGAAGATTGCAGGCTTTGATGATGACAGCATAACAGGCAATCTTCAGTATGGCGGTTCCAATGCCGGCGATCCAAAGACCGGAACGATCAGTACCAGTGATCCGGCAGCACTTGCGGCAGTGAAGGATGGAAAAAATGTTATAGCAGTAGAGCTTCATCAGGGACGCTCATCCAGCTCGGATATTTATTTTGATATGCCGACTCTTACATTTGAGACGACAGTATCCGTACCGGTATATACACAGAAGAATATCTCATGGACGGTTGGTAAGGATGCGTCTGAGATCAATGTAACCTGGTATGCAGATGTTGATGGAACAGGCACACTTCTGGTTGCTAAGAATTCAGAAGTCAGTGGGAACGAGATGCCGGCAGATGCAAAGAGCTTCACGGCAAATGGAACTGCATCCAACAAATCCGGTTACTACAACTATCAGACGACAGCAACCGGACTGTCAGCTGATACGACATATGCTTATCAGTTGGTAAATGGAGAGACAAAGTCAGAGATCCGTTCCTTTACAACCGGCGGAACAGGCGCATTCTCATTTGCAGCAGCAGGTGATCCACAGATCGGTGCAAGCGGAAGTTCTGTAAACGATACAGACGGATGGGAGAAGACGCTGAAGCTGATTTCCGGCAACAGTGCATTTGACGGTGTGGACTTCCTGTTATCAGCAGGTGATCAGGTAAATACAGCATCAAATGAAGATCAGTACGACGGATATTTGGAGCATGATACTTTACTTGATCTTCCAACCGCAACAGTGGTAGGTAACCATGATTCCGGTTCTGCGGCGTACGATCAGCATTTTAACAATCCGAATGAAAGCAGCTATGGAACGACTGCAGCAGGCGGAGACTATTATTTCGTATACAATCATGTACTGTTCCTTGCACTGAACAGTAACAATACATCGACAGCCGAGCATAAGGCATTTATGGAACAGGCAATACAGGCAACTGCAGGTCAGGATATTACATGGAAGGTGGTTGTATTCCATCACTCCATTTATTCCGTAGCAAGCCATTCTTTGGAGAGCGGCATATTGACAAGACGAGAGGAACTGGTTCCGGTATTCAAGGATCTTGATATCGATGTGGTTCTTATGGGACATGACCATGTATATTGCAGAACCTACATGATGGATGGACTTGATCCGATGACAGATGCATCGATCTATGATGATGCCGATTATTCATCGATCACAAATCCAACAGGAATCTTATATGTGACATTAAACTCTGCATCTGGTTCCAAGTTCTACACGATCAAGAATGCAAGCTTCCCATATTCCAGAGTGATGAATCAGGAAAATGTTCCAAACATTTCAAGAGTAGATGTGTCAGACGGCCAGTTTAAGGTAACAACATATAGAACCAGTGATATGAGCGTGGTTGATTCATTTGCAATCAATAAGAAGCATGTACATAATATGAAGGCAGTATCTGCCGGAGAAGCCACCTGTCTGGATGAAGGAAATATCGCATACTGGTACTGCGATGAATGCGGCAAATATTTCCGTGATGCAGACGGTGAACAGGAAATCACACTTCTTGATACAGTAGTTGCGGCAAAGGGTCATCAGTATGGCGCATGGCAGGTTGTAACAGCAGCCACAACATCTGCTACAGGAATAAAGAAGCATGAATGTACTGTTTGTGGTAAAGTGGAGACAGCTGCTATACCGGTTATACAGGAGACGACAACAGAGAATGTGACGACTGAGGAAGAAACGACAGAAAAAACGACAGAAAAAGTTACGACCGAGGACGCTACAACCGAGACAACTCAGAAAGCAACAACCGAGGATGTATCGACAGAAGATGGTCGGACGACCGGAGATGTAACAGCAGAGCCAACTACAGAGTTAACCGAAGAGGATACAACCATAGATAAGACAACAGAGGCAATGACCGGAGAAATGGAAGATATAGAATCAACAACGGCTTCTGGAGCTGGCAAGGATACAGGTACAACCGAGGATAAGACCGGTAAAGATTCTAAACTCGTAAAGACAGGTGATACAACACCGATCATTTATGTAGCTGTTATCGGAATCTGTGCATGCTTTGTTGGAGCAGGCTGTGTGTTCGCAAAGAGCAGAAAGAATAAATAGTAAAGTGTCAGTTATACAGAAAAATATAAGAATCCCATTTGGTGTATGCCGGGCGGAATTCTTGTGTTATAATAAGCATAAGATTTGGAAAAAGACTGTTGTTTGAATAATTCAAACAACAGTTTTTTCGATTTTAAAATAGTCGAAAAAACGATATAAATATCGTTTTTATTATATTATAAAAATCGTATTCATACTATCATACATTTAGAGTAAAAGAACGAGAATAGAATTTGCTGAAAGGCAGAAAAGAAGAATATTCATATGCAGAGAGACGGAAAAGGCAACTGCATAAATGAGATAAAACAAACGAACGAATAAAATCAGGAAAAGGAGTATGATGGATATGAAGAATCAGGTAGTATTGGATTGGAATCAGTATGTAGCACTTGCAAGACAGACAGTAGCAGAAGGCTGTGTTCTGCTTGAGAATAAAGATCAGGCACTTCCACTTGTAAAAGATGAGAAGGTGGCAGTATTTGGAAGAATCCAGAATCACTATTATAAGAGCGGAACCGGTTCAGGAGGAATGGTAAATGTATCAAAGGTCTATGGAATCGTAGATGGTCTGCGTGAGAGTGGTCAGGTCATCCTGGATGAGGAGCTGATCAGGATCTATCAGGACTGGGAAAAGACACATCCATTTAATGAAGGCGAAGGCTGGGGAAATGAACCGTGGTGTCAGGAAGAAATGGAGCTGACCGATGAGGTTGTGGAAGCAGCCGGCAAGCGATCAGAGACAGCTATCGTGATCATCGGACGTACAGCAGGCGAGGATAAAGATGCAAGTGATACCAAGGGCTCTTATCAGCTTACAGATGTGGAAGAAGACCTGCTCACAAAAGTAAGAAAGAACTTTGATAAGATGATAGTTTTATTAAATGTCGGCGGCCTGCTCGATATGAGTTTTACAGACCGTTACCAGCCGGAAGCCGTTATGTATGTATGGCAGGGCGGCATGGTCGGCGGACTTGGAACAGCAGATGTATTAACAGGAGCTGTTTCACCATCCGGTCATCTGACAGACACGATCGCATATAAAGTTGCTGATTATCCTTCTACACCATATTTTGGTGATCCGGATAAGAATTATTACAGTGAAGATATCTATGTCGGATATCGTTATTTTGAGACTTTCGCAAAGGACAGCGTCAGATATCCGTTTGGATATGGTCTGTCCTACACAACATTTGAAAAGGCAGTCGTTGTATTTGCAAATGAGCCGGAGAAACAGCAGTTTACACTTCATGTAACTGTTTCAAATATCGGTTTAAAGAAAGGAAAAGATGTTGTTCAGGTCTATGTGGAAGCTCCGCAGGGTAAGCTTGGAAAAGCAGATAAGGTTCTTGTCGGATTTGCAAAGACGAAGGAGCTTGCACCGGGTGAATCAGAAGAACTGGATATTACCGTTCCATACAGCCGCTTTGCTTCCTATGACGACTCCGGTATTACAGGACATGCTTATGCATTTGTATTAGAAGCAGGCACATATCATGTATTTGCCGGCGAAAATGTCAGAAGTGCAGAATGTGCAGGCACATTTGAACTTGCCGGTGATCTTGTGATTGAACAGCTCTGCTCTGCACTTGCTCCGGTAGAAGCATTTGACAGAATGAAGGCAGCAGAGACAGAGAACGGATATCAGGTCATGATGGAAGCAGCACCACATCATGCATCAAACGAGAAGCAGAGAAGACAGGATCATCTTCCACAGGAGATCCGTCAGACGATGGGTACTCATACATTATCCGATGTGGCATATGGTTCGATCGGAATGGATAAATTTATTTCAGAATTGACAGACGATGACCTTACTTGTATCATTCGAGGAGAAGGCATGGGAAGTTCACTTGTAACACCGGGAACGGCAGCAGCATTTGGCGGTGTATCCAAGTCACTGATCAACCGTCATGGAATCCCTTCGGTATGCTGCAGTGATGGACCGTCCGGTATGCGGTTAGACTGTGGCGTGAAAGCATTCAGTCTGCCAAACGGAACGATCATCGGATGTACATTTAACACAGAGCTTGTAAAAGAGCTTTACACCTGTACCGGTTATGAGATGATCTCACAGAGGGTTGACTGTTTACTGGGACCCGGTATGAATATTCACCGTCATCCGTTAAATGGAAGAAACTTTGAATATTTCTCGGAAGACCCATATGTGACAGGATGCTTTGCCGGTGCGGTGTTAGAAGGTCTGCATGCAGCAGGTGTAACAGGGGCAGCGAAGCATTTCTGTGCAAATAATCAGGAGATGAGACGACATTTTGCAGATCCTGTTGTATCAGAACGTGCACTTCGGGAGATCTATCTGAAAGGCTTTGAGATGATCGTAAAAAGTGGTGTCTGCGATGCGATCATGACGACATACGGGCCGGTAAACGGAGTATGGACAGCCGGAAATTATGATCTCTGTACGACAATCCTCAGAGAAGAATGGGGATTTAAAGGTATCGTCATGACTGACTGGTGGGCGTCCATCAATGAGCGTGGACAGGAGCCGGATAAGATTAATTTTGCGGCAATGGCACGTGCGCAGAATGATATCTATATGGTATGTCCGGATGGATCAACAAATGCCAGCGGAGACAATACAGTCGCAGCACTCGTAGATGGACGGCTGAAGCGCGCGGAGCTTCAGAGAAATGCAGCGAACATCTGTGGCTTTGTACTTGATACAGAAGCAATGCGCAGAGCAATGGGCTGCCCGACAGAGGTATCGATCATCAATCGTCCGGCGGAACCGGATGATGTTGATCTGTCAGAGGTTGAATTTGTCAGATTAGATGGCGACTATGAATTACGACTTGATACCAAGGAGTCGAAAGCCGGTGTAAATTATGTACTTCCGTTTGATGTACAAAAAAAAGGAATTTATGAGATCGAACTGATTGGAAGTTCCAATCTCTCAGAACTTGCCCAAATGCCATGTACGTTGTATTATACCAATATACCGAGCCTCAGTTTCACATTCCATGGAACAAATGGGGAAGACATGGTTATCAAAAAAGAATTTGATCTGCATACCAGATTTTCAGTTATGCGTCTGAATGTCGGTAAAAATGGTCTTCATTTAAAACAGATCAGATTCAGATATTTAAGGGAGGGCAAAATTTGGAATTAAATATTTTACTGAAGATAGCAATTATCTTTCTGTTTTTTACAGTCGTTGATATATGCGGACATTTCATCTTTAAGACAAAGAGAAATGTCCCGGAATGGCTGCTCACGATAGGGGTAGTTCTGGCTTTTGCCGGGACTACCTTTCTTGGCGTCCGGGCATATTTTACGGACGCAGATACAAATGATCAGAATATCTATATGGCGTATTGTTATATGAAAGAGGGCAATATCGATCAGGCGGCAATCCTTCTTGACGACATTGCAGGTTCTTTTGAAGAAAAAGAACTGCTCAGTGTGGCATGTGATGTCATGAACGGAGATTATATTAACTGCCATTTTAAACTTCAGGAGTTATCAGAACAAAACGGGCTCAGTAAGGCAGGAAAGGCATATCTGACGGCTCTTGATGACTATTGCTCCGGGAAACTAGGAATGATCTCCGGAGGAGAAAAGGCATATACAGATTATGAATCTTATCTGTCTGATCTGGAAAAAGAAGATGGCGTGCAGGAGACTGCATGGAGTGGGGAGTCAGATGACACGGGTAATGCATCAAATGAAACACTGACAGATTCACTGACTGCCTATATCGAAGATCTTGATTTTACCAGAAAAGAACAGCGGGAGTTTGAAGAAGCGTATGAGCTTGACAATAAGATCCATGGCGTGGCAGTTGCTGATCTTACAGAGGATGATATCAGGGATCTGAAGCATACATATGGTGAGACAGAAGAAGTACTCCGGCGGGAGATCGGTTATTATGTATATCAGAATGATTTTGATAAGGCAAAGGATATAGCTTCTGAACTGAACAAGAATTTTAAAAGTCCGGAGAATACGGTTATATATACGGATGTAATAGTCGAAGAAGTATATCGAAATACCAGAGATCAGAACTATACGGAAGACTCATTTGATATGAAGGATGATGAGATCAAGAGTCTGGTGAAGAAGGCGGAGCGCGCGAAAGAGAAGGCACAGAAGCTGATTGATGATGAAGGTTATGATGGAGCACATGCAGATGAGATAAATGAATTGCTGGAGGAAGCGGATTCCTATTATAAGGATGCAAGTTATGTACCGATCAAGCGTGCAGTTAATTATGTTCTTGTACAGGAACCGTATCGTGGAGACGATACGGGATTTTATGAACTGCAGTTGTCCAAATTGTATCTGGCAATGGATGACAGAGATACGGCAAACGAGCATCTGCATAATGTCATTGATAACAGTGCCAAGATCAGTGATTCATCATTATTAAAAGATGCAATTGATGAAGTTGTGACACAGTACAATCAGATCTCCGATGACAGTTATAATGCAGAACTGAATGCTGCCGTTAACGATATGGTAGATAAACAGAGCAGTCAGGTTGTTCCTGTATCGGAAGAAACCATAAATGGTTCATTTAATTCGTACGTTGCAACCACATTAAAATACGACAGGATCAACATTCATATCAGCCGTATCGATACTTCGGCATATCCATCCATTCAGGCATACATTAATATCAATGGAACAAAGGACTCCAAAGAAGAACTGGCAGATCAGTTTACAAAGGAAGATTTTACGGTGATCGATACGCAATATGAGATCACGGATTTTACACTGAACAGCGGGGCAGAGAGTGAAGCTGTCAGTATCGGTATCGTAATGGATAAGAGCGGCAGTATGGAAGGTGCGGCGATTGCAAACGCAAAGCAGGCCGCAACAGAAGCGGTAGAGCATATAACCTCAGAGAAAATGATGATTGTTTCATATGATAATGAGGCATATCTGGAGCAATCGTTGACATCCAGAAGCGGAACGCTGAAGAACTCTATAGCAGCTATTTCAGATGGTGGTGGAACCAACATATCTGCGGGTCTAAATCTTGCACTTGATAATCTGGAAGCGGAAAAAGGCAGCAGAGCAGTTATCCTGATGTCTGACGGACAGGATGGAGGTTCGGAAGAAGATATGCAGGCTGCAACTGACCGGGCAGCAAAACTTGGGATCAGTGTATATACGGTTGGATTTGGCGAATGTGATGACGCATATATGCAGGCAATCGCAGAAGCAACCGGTGGTAAATTCGTAAAGGCATCTGCATCAACGGAGCTGTCGGATATCTATCTGTATCTTCAGAAATATATCGTAAATAATTACAGCATATCATATACGGTAACAAAGAATCCGGATGTAGATCCTAGATTCCTTACTGTTGATATCGCAGAATATAATGCAACAGCAACGAAGAATTATTATCTGAAAGAAGAGAATAAACCGGAGGATTCAGATGATGCAGGATTTATCCAGAAGGTAGATGAGAATACACTCGGAGTATCTTCGGTAACGCCGGGAAATGTATCTGTAAAGGATGTACAGAATGGTATCACCTTAACTGTAAATGGCGGAGGATTTTCTGATATTGCGAGTGTGACGGTTGGTAATCTGGCAGTAACAGATATACAGGTAGCAGATAAAACAAGTCTTACAGGCAAATTAAATGGCGAACTGACTGCCGGTATCTATGATGTCAAAGTAAAGACAACAGATGGTCGTCTGGTTGTAGGAAAATCTCTGTTTAAGGTATTCAAAGCAGGAACAACAACCTCGATCCGACTTGGTGATATGACGATCACGGCAGATGCCATTGGTCAGACAGCAGATGATCGCCTGGCGGCCAGTGGAAATGTCATGATCAACGGATTTGTTCACAGCTCAGGTGATATGGAGATCATTGTGGACAACATGGATCCGGATCTTTCCCTTGTGGCAAATAAGACGATCAAGGTCGGTGATTCCGGTAAGGTTCAGGGAGATGGAAAACTATATGTCAGTTACGCAGAGATGGAACAGGCCAATGGCAGCTTCGCCGGTCTGGTCATGGGAAATAAAGATTATGTAATTGGTAAAAATGGATATTATGTAACGGTCAGCGGATCTGATATATCATTTGATCAGACGATTGCCAGTCTGAATCTTTCCGTGCCGTTTATCATGGATATCGATGTTGCAGAGGTAAATCTGCACAGTAACCGGTTACAGGTAGATATTTCATCATTCCGGCTGGATGAAATTATTGATTCAACAAAGAAATCACTTCAACATAAAACCGGAGCAAATAAGGAGTCGGAGCCTATCACGAAACGGAGCAGCTTAAAGCAGTTTGGAGCAAAAGAATTCTTTGGAGGCTTAGATGGATCCTTATCAATGGCGATCACACCGGATGGCATTCAGTTTGGTGGAGAAGTAACATTATCTGTAGATGATAAGATTAATTTTGGAACCTTTGGGATCAATGAATTGTCACTAAAATTAAATTCCCTGGATCCTGATTACGAGTATTGGAAGATCGGTGGAAAGATCGATCTGGCAACATCCATACCGGGATTCTTTGACAGTCGGATCGCCGGATTTGATGGCTCGTTTTCTTCCTATTACTGGCTGCCGGATAAAGTAACGATCGGAGCAGCATTAGATCCGGGAATAACGGTTTATAAAGTCATTGACATCAATCAGGTTGGCGGAGAATTGCAGGGTATGAGTACGATCGCCTTAAATCTGTACGAATCAGTGATCCCGGAGAAAACATATAATATTATCGGTACCGGTCTTGATAATACTTTATATGATAAGCAGGATATTATACTTGCAGGAACTGCGGGTGCAGATATCAACCTGTTTGCTTCGTTTAACGGTAATAATGCCCTGATGAAGAAGTTCAAGTCATGGGGTGAGATCGGTGAAGCAAATGGTAAGGTAGAGATTAATTTCAGTGATCCTGAATTTGCAATCTCGGCTGATCTGTCACTGCTTGGTTCAGAAAAGGCGAAGGCAGCAGCAAAGATAAATAAAGATGGTCTGGATGTATCTGCGTCTGTAGAACTTGGAATCTCAGGATTTGGCTGTGAGGTAAAAGGAAGTGCTGATGCAAATCTTGGTGGCAATCTGACCGGTGGATATATCAAGCTTGGTGTAAATGGTAACGTGGATATGGCACCAGCTAATGTACATGCAAAGGGAGCTTCGAAGCTTGCGGTTGACTGGGATTGGGATTTTAATAAAGCCAAGGTAACATTGAATTACAGTGGGAATAACGGCAAAGAGAAAGAAGCATCTATCTGGTATGAAGATAATGGAGAACTCTTTCTGTGGGATAAAGTTCATGCATCATCCAACTAAGGGGGTAACAGAAGCATATGAAAAGAGAGACAAGAATAGTAAGTAAAATATGTATATGGCTGTTAATGGTGGCTATTGTGGCAGGATGGCTGGTACTTCCGGTTCATGCAGCAGAGACAGAGGTAACGATTGATCTGGGTCGTGAATATACAGAAGCGGTCTTCTATGTGACATGGGAAAACTATGAACAGGCAGGAACCGTAAAGCTGACATCACCATCCGGTAAAGTCTACAGTAAGGATAAGACACCGGATCAGGTATATGAGGCAAATGGTGAAGCAATCGTCAATGTAGGAAAAGGAGAAGAAGGAACCTGGACGGTTGTGGTGAGCGGCGACAATATAGGAACTGTAGATGTAACAGTCGGTGAACTCCCGAATTCTTTAGTGATCAGCAAATTTGCAGTAACACAGAATGCAGATGGAAGCGTTACCGCAGACTATAAGATCACGGACAGTCCGGATGAGATCTATGTAGAAATATTCGCCGATACAGATTCTGAGGGATTTGACGGAACCTGTGTTTACAGTGAATATATGGATAAGAAGGGAACTGCTTCTTTTGATCTGAACAGCCTTTCCAGTGGTGAATATCATTTTTATATCCGTGTATCTGTGGATGGAATCTATCAGCGGGCTTACAGTGATGGATTTGTCAGCTATCAGAATCCAAATGATTCACAGAAGGTAAATGGCGTAAAAGGCGGAACCTATAACGATGGTTATTATATTTCATGGACGGCAGCAGAGGATGAAGCTTATACCGTTCTGGTATGGGACGAGGCGCATAATCTGATAAACGAAGAAGCTGTTGGAGCGACAGATGCTTATTATGGAGATTATGCAGAAGATACATCCAAAGTATATCTGGCAGTTGTGAGAACAAATGAGAGCTGTATGTATGATCTGATCACTGCAGATCCGGCAGTAAAGGTATCTGCTGATGTAACCTTTGATATGGATTTGGATATGACAAAAAACAGTTTCATAAATGCGACAGTGACACTGGATTCCAACAGCACATTTGATGCATATCTGGGAGATCAGAAAATTCTGGAAGGAGAAAAAGAATCCGGCATGTATCGTGTGAATCTGGAAGATGGTGATAACACGGTTTCATTTGTAGTGATAGACAGAACAGGAAATGCAGCCGAATTTTCAAAAGATATCTATGTAGATACGGTTCCTCCGCAATTATCTGTATCCGAAGATATAAATGGAAAAGTAGTAACAGAAGGAAGTATCTATTTAAACGGATATACAGAAGCCGGTGCTGTTCTTACATTAAATGGAGAACCGGTTGAATTGACACAGAATTATTTTAATAAGAAGATAACACTGGCAGGCGGTGAGAATACGATAACTTTAATTGCTGAAGATGCTGTTGGAAATCAGTCGATATATTCAGCGACAATCACCTATGAATCGGCAAAAACAGTAAAGCGGATATTTGAATATATCGCACTTGGCGGATTAGTCCTTGTACTGTTGATCCTTTATATCATTGTATTTGCAAAGGGCAGGAAAAGGAGGAAGCAGTCATGATCGTATATACTATTATTCAGATCCTTCTTACACTTGCAGGTGCGGGTGTGATCGGTTACAGCATCTATCTGACAATACAGGTATCAGGAGATAAGCTGCTGACGCTTGACAGTGAGCTTGGTTATCGTTATGCGACGTCTTATCATCGGTGGCAGTTATATGCCGGGATCGCGATCGTTTCCCTGCTTATCTTATGGATCGTATATATTCTGATCGTTCGGGCATACAGGGTAAAACACAGAGAAGAACGTCTGGCGAAGAAAGCCGAGAAGAAAAATGAGAAGAAGATTGCCAGAGAACAAAAGAAGCAGAAAAAAACTACATCAGAAAATCAGCAGTCGGAAAGCGGAGAATATATACAGCCTGTAAATGCTCAGAATATGCAGCAACCATATGCACAAGGCTATTATCCGGATGGCTATGCGGGAAATGCGCAAAGCTATTACCCGAATGGCTACGAAACGAATGCGCTGGGCTATGATCCGAGCGGTTACGGAGCAAGTGCGCAGGGCTATGCTCAAAACGGCTACGAAGCAAGTGCACAAGGCTGTTATCCGAGCGGTTACGAAGCAAATACGCAAAGTTATTATCCGAATAGCTATGACCCGAATGCACAGGGTTATTATCCGAATAGCTATGACCCGAATGCACAGGGTTATTATCCGAATGGCTACGAGGCAAGTGCACAGGACTATTATTCGAATGGCTATAATGCGGATGAACAGGGCTATGCATCAAATGCCTATGACGTAAATACAAAGATATATGATCAGAAGGATAATAGTCAAGATATATCATCAGATAAAGCAGGTGCTCAAGAGATTTAAGAGTTGCAACCAAGGATATACCCCAAAAATGCAGTCGTAGTCAGCAACCCGGCCAGAGTCCTGCGGATAGTAAATAAAAAAGAAAAATAGAAAAGCGATTGTTCATATCGTAAATTAAAAAGAAAGAGACATTGCCGTTAGGTACTATCTCTTTCTTTTTGCTTTATTGTCTAGCCGATCTCGCCATGCTTTTCATAGCTGGTGATACGGGAGATGGAATTGTCTTCGTTTACAAAGACTACCGTTGGTCGGTATTCTTTGGCTTCTTCAGGTGTCATAGAAGCATAACACATCAGAATGATATGGTCGCCTACCTGAACCTGTCTGGCAGCGGCACCATTTAAACACATAACACCGGATCCCGGTTCTCCGGCGATCGTGTATGTCTCAAAACGATTTCCATTTTCAATATCAACAATCTGCACCATTTCATATTCAAGAATTCCTGCTTCCTTCAAAAGCTCAGAGTCTACGGTGATACTGCCGACATAATTCAGTTCAGCCTGTGTAACAACGGCTCTGTGGATCTTACTTTTTAACATGGTAATATTCATTAGAATGACACCTCTTTATTCTTTCTCACCGCACATACTATAACATAAAAAGAAAAAATGCAATATAGAAATACAAGAAATTGTAGAAAAAGGATGCAAAAAGGATGCAACTATATTGCATAAAATATGTAGTGATCATGTACATTTAATATGTCGGGAAAAATGAAAAGAAAGCTTAAGAAAGTTTAATAAAAAAATAGACCCGTATTAATGAACAAAATCGATGGTTTGTGTTAATATTTTTACAGCGCTGAAAAAATATACATATTAATTTTGTTTGTTAAAATGTAGGATCACAGCAGGAGGTAATTATTTTGAAGAAAATAAGAAAAGAAACAGCAGGTAATAAGACAACACAGGTAAGCAGAAAAATGCGCTATAAAAAGATGGCAGCACTTGCCATTGCAGGAGTTCTGGCAACAGGAACTGCACTTACAGGCTGTGGAAAGAAGAATATAGATTACAGTGTAGACGGTGAATCAGGAAACGGAGGCAGCTCGGACAGTGGAAGCCTTCAGGGTAAGTACGGAATACCGGAATCCTGTGATACTACACTGGACGCTGGAAGCAGCGGGATCAGCAAACTTGCAATAGAAACAGATGAGGTAACAGTGCCGGATACGGTAGATCTTCCGACTGTATATGTAAAAAGAAAAGAATCATCAAATGATACCAGAAAACAGATCGTAGAAGCTGTCCTTGAAAAAGACAAAGGTATTTATACATATGATTATAACAATATGACAAAAGCAGATATTCAGGACCAGATCGATGAGTATGAAAAGGAAAAGAAGGATTCTGCAGCAAATGGAGATAATTCCAGTGCATCCTGGTTTGATTCCAAGATCTCCGACCTGAAAGATCAGCTTCAGAATGCACCGGATGAATATCCGGCGGCTGATGATTATTCCGGTAGTGCCTTTATCGGAGAGATCAACGGAAGAAAATATATTATGTATATGGATGATCAGGAAGGAGGAAGTGGTTCCGTAGGTCTGAAGGATTCATTGATCACCTACCGTCCAAAAGATGGAATGAACGGAGTATATTATTCAACTCCGGACAGTGGGGATGATCTGTCAGATGTAGATGTGTCAGCCTCAAATGTATGTACATTTACAAAGGAAGAGGCACAGTCCATTGCAGACGATTTTATCGGCAAGGTCGGTATTTCAGATGCATCCCTGACTAACACACAGGATCTTTACTGGTATTACTATGGAACAGACGGGAATACCGAGGCTGTCGATGTTGATGGGTATGTATTTACATACAGCAGAGCAATCAATAATCAGACTACCGATGTTCCGGAAGCCTGGAATGTTGATAATATTACGCAGGATGATGGATCGGTAAGCATTCCTGCTGAAACCTGTACGGTATATGTTGATTCTAATGGTATTATATCTGCAAGCTGGGTATCCTATCTGGAAACAACCGGAAAAACAGAGTCAAATGAACTCTTATCATTTAAGGAGCTGTTAGAAAAAGCAAATAAGAATATTGCAGAATACTATACCACATATCCAACCAGATATAAAAAAGTAGAGTTTAATTCTATGAAGCTTGGATATTATCTGGAGAAGACAGATGAAGAAGGAACATTCAAATATGTACCTGCATGGATATTGACACAGTATGAGGATATGACCGATTCCACAAATGAGACATATCCAACCCAGATGGTTGTCCTTGATGCTACAGATGGTACGGTGATTGATCTGATGGAACTGTCCAAGGCACTTGGCACATATCAGAGTTATGAAACAGATACGATCGCAAGAGATGTATCTGATGACGGCAGTTCATCGATATCTACTATAGATGATGATACCAACACTTCCGGAGATTCCACAGGCAGTGAAGGAGATTCCACAGAGGGTGATGCAGATACAACCGGTGATACGACTGAAGAGTAATCGGTTGCGGAACATGGCGCAAAATAATATGTCATTTACTGGATCGGATCCAGAAGCTATAATAAATGAGAGAAGAAAAGAGGAGGTTCTTATATGCAGAACAAAACAAAGAGTAAAGAGGGATTTCGTACATATCGTAAGAAGATGGCAGCTATACTGTTGGTTGGTATGCTGGCAGTCAGCACAGCAGTTACCGGCTGTGGCAAGAAGGATATTGATTATGATGTAGAAGGAAATGGTGGTTCCGGAAGCAATGCGGACAGTGGCAGCCTGCAGGGTAAATATGGAATACCTGAAAGCTGTGATACCGAGATCGCAACAGGAGATTCCGGTATTCAGAAGATTGCAATCGATGCAGAAGAAGTGATCGTACCGGATACAGGAGATCTGTATGTTGCATCGTTTAAGAAGAAGGAAACAACAAATGATAGTAAAAAAGAAACAGTAGAGGCAGTTCTGGACAAAGATAAGGGTATCTATGAATATGATTATGATAAGCGTACCAAAGAAGATATTCAGACTGAGATCGATATGTATGAAGCCGAAAAGAAAAAAGGTGACAGTGACATGGCATCTTATTATGATTCCTGGATCAATGATCTGAAGGATGAGCTTGCGACTGCACCGGATGAATATCCTGCAGCAGGCGATTATACAGGAGATACTTTTATTGGTTCGATCGGAGATACAAGGTTTACGGTATCCACTCCGAGCGAGGAAAATGGTACAACCGGATATTCCCTGTATCTTGCGGATGATTTCTTAAAATATCGTCCAAAGGATGGAGCAAGTGGATGTTATTCAACTTCCATGGACGATTACATGCAGTATGGTGGAGATGAGTCAGATTCTGTAGATGCAAATACAAATCAGTGTACATTTTCAGAAGATGAAGCAAGACAGATGGCAGATGATTTCCTTGCAAAAGTCGGATGTACGGATGTTACCTTAAAGAATACATCAGCACTTTGCTGGGTTTATTATGATGATAATGGTGACAACCAGTCAACAGATGTGGATGGATATACATTCACATATTCAAGAGCGATCAATAACCAGCCAACCGCAACAGTAAATGCATGGAATGTCGATAACATCCAGCAGGACAATGCATCCATTGATATTCCAAAGGAGGAATGCTCCATCAGCATTGATTCCAAGGGTATCAATAGTGCAAGCTGGAGCGAATATCTGGAAGCAGATGGAGAACCACAGGCAACACAGATTCTTTCCTATAAGGATCTGTTAGATAAAATGAATGAAACCGTTCCTGAATATTACAGCAAGTACACATCTCATTACAAGAAGATTGAATTTAACGGTATGGAGCTGACCTATTTCCTGAAAGCAGGAGACAAAGAAGGAACCTTTGAATATATTCCGGCATGGATATTATCCCAGTATGAGGAATATCAGGATTATACAGATAAGGACAGCCCGACACAGATGGTTGTAGTCGATGCAAGAGACGGATCAGTGATCGATCTTCTGGAACTGGCCAAGTCACTTGGCACATATTATACATATGATGACAAAGACGATTCCGATACAGAAGACGTAGACGATACGGATACAGACACAGATACATCTTCTGAAGATACATCCGCTGAGGACACTTCTGCCGAAGATACATCTTCTGAAGAATAAAAATATTAATATAAAAGATATGCTCATGTACTGTTTCATGTAATAAGCAGTACATGAGCATTTTTAATTATTCAGAAAATATACAGCTATGATGCAAAAATGATTTCCTCCTGTGTTTTAATTGGAAAGTCGTAAGATAATTTGGAGAAAAAATACAAAAATTGGAGAAGATATGGATACTTCAGATAGTGCAGAGGAGTGACCGGGATCGGGAAAGAAATAAAATATATTTACGATATGAGGAGGAAGGAAGATGAGAAAACAGATCAGGAGAAGAGGAACCGCCTGGCTGATGTTTGGAACAATGATGATGGCGGCGGTATTTACCGGATGCGGGAAAAAAGATATCGACTATGATATCGATGGATCCGGCGGAAAAAAGGACAGCGGAAGTATTCAGGATAAGTACGATATTCCAAAGTCATATGATGACAGTATAGCAGTAGGGGATTCGGGTTTGAGTGAGATCACATTGAAGGTGGATGAGATCTCGGTTCCTGATACATCAATCATGTATACTGAGAAGTTAACAAAGAATGATACCGCAGGAGAGGCACTTAAAAAAATAGCGGAAGCGATATTTGATAAGAGCAAAGGAATCTATGCTTATGATGAGAACAATCAGACAAAGGCAGATATAGAAGAACAGATCGCATCCTATGAACAACTGAAAAAAGAGCTGGGAACCGATGCGGAACGTATTAAGGAGATAAATGATACTCTTACAGAGCTTCAGGATGAGCTGGAAAAAGCACCGGAAGATTATCCGGCTGCCGGAGATTATTCTGCAACAAAGTACCTTGGAACATGTGGTCAATATGAATTTGTTCTGAGGACACCGGATGATACGATTTCAAGCTATGATTTATCATTGAAGGAAGATGCCATGGTATACAGACCTGCAGATGGAACAGAGGATGGAGCGGAGAAGATCGATCATGGCGGCTATGTGTCATTAAATGACAGTATAAAATATGGTTCCGAAGGTGCAGAGGAGGCACTGAACGATAAAAACCAGTGTAAATATTCAGAAGAGGAAGCATTGGAGATTGCAGAAGAATTTCTGAAGAAGATCGACTGTAATGATATGACACTTGGAGAATCTTCTGCATTGGCATGGACCTATGATGATGCTTTATCAACGCTTATAGAGCGTGATATTGATGGGTATTATTTTACATTTAACCGGATGATAAAGGATCAGTCTCTGGGAGAGGGCTTACATGCATGGAATGTTGACAATATGGAGCAGCAGGAAGCAGGTGTGGATATCCCTACAGATTACTGTAAGATTGCAGTGGATGATAATGGGGTGATCGGAGCTGTCTGGACGAATAATCTGTCTGTCGAAGGAGAGGCAGAGGAAGCGGAACTGCTTTCTTTTAAAGAACTGATGAAGCGGGCGGATTCATCTGTTCCTGAATATTATGCAAAGTATAATACACAGTACAAGTCGATCGAATTTAATCGTATGCAGCTTACCTATTGTCTGAAACCGGGAGCACAGGACGGTGAATTTGAATATGTACCGGCATGGATCATATCGCAGGCTGAAGTATATGAATTTGATGAAGTTACATATGAAGATCCTCAGCAGATGGTCGTGCTGGATGCAACCGATGGATCCTATATTGATATCCTTGAGGTATCGAAGGCACTGGGAACATGCAGCGTAATACAGGATTAAACGGAGGCGGTATAAGGATAATAAAAGAAGTCATTTTTATCTGATATATGAGGGAAAAACGGGAAAATCTTTAAGTAAGAAGGGATACAAATGATGAAAATGGACATTACAAAAAGAAGAAAAATGATGGCACTGTTTCTTGCAGGAACACTTACTGTATCTGCCGCTGTTACAGGATGTGGAAGGAAAAATGTAGACTACAATGTAGATAATACCCAGCCGAAACATACAGGGGCAGATCTGGGACAGACGGAGACATCTGCATCCGGAGAAGATCTGGATAGTGGAAGTCTGTGGAGTAAGTATAAGATTCCATTTACCTGTGATGCGGAGATTGCGGTTGGAGATACCGGCTTATCGAAGATCCATATAACGGATGATGATATCAGTGTTCCGGATACCTCCGACCTTCAGATCGCACAGTATAAGAAGAAAGATCCGGAGAGTAATGAAGTGAAGAAGCAGGTGGCAGAGAATCTGTTTGATAAGGATGCGGGAATCTATGTATATGATTCTCTGCATCGGATAAAAAAGGACATTCAGGCAGAGATCACACAGTATCAGACAGCAAAGGAGAATTATCCGGATCCTGTATTTGCGGATTCCTATGATTCATGGATCAGCGATCTGGAAACGGAACTGACAGATGCCCCGGACAGTTATCCGGCTGCCGGAGATTATTCCGCGGATGATTATGTTGGTACTGTGGATGGGAAGGAATATGAATTGTATTACAAAACCGACAGCGTTTATCGTTCCTTTAATATGCGGGAAGATTTTATGATGTACCGTCCGAAAGAAAAGGCAACGTATGTCACGCCATATTCAAAGGCTGACTATGAAAGGGAGACAGGAACAGAAGCGGATCAGGAGAATACAGTTCAGAATGCTTGCAGCTATTCCAAAGAGGAAGCACAGATGAAGGCAGAAGAATTTCTGTCGAAGATCGGTGCGAAGGATGTAGCCTTACAGGACAGTTCTGATCTTTACTGGGTATATACAGATGCGAAAAATTCGGTTGTTGCTACGGATGTGGATGGGTATTCGTTCACCTACGTAAGAGCTGTTGATAAGCAGCCGGTGTCAACGATGGCATTTAATCGGGTTGAAAATCTGCAGAAGCAGGTGGAATATTATGATATGCCGGTTGAACGCTATGAGATCACAATGGATTCCAATGGAATCATCAATGCAAACTGGTGTGATTATCTGGAAGCGACCGGAGAAAGCACAAAGACTGAGATCCTTTCATTTCCGGAGCTGCTTGAAAAGGCAAATGAAACCATACCGGAATATTACAAAACCTATCCATGTAAATATAATGCGATCAATTTTAATGATGTGACCCTGACCTATTACCTGACAGCAGGCGCAGCAGATGGACAATTTGAATATAAACCTGTCTGGATCTTTTCTTCCTGTGATGATAAATCGGATCCGGATTATCCAAGCGAGATGGTGGTATTAGATGCAGCCGATGGATCTGTGATCGATATGTTGGATGTAGCAATGAAGGTATCAGCAGATTAAAATTAGACTTGATATTCAATCCCGGTTATGTGAAAATGGTAGCAGGTAAAAATGGTTACATATGTATATTAAGGGATACATTATATGAGTACACAAAACAGTCTTGTTATCATAAAAGAGAAAATTGCAGGTGTCATGCTGGATGATAAACGCATGAAAGCGGATGATATTGCTAAAAAAGTCCTGAAGGGAAGGAAACGGGAATGCAGCACGCCTCCAAAGTGGATGCAGGATGCATTTCATATTACAAAGGCAGAGTCAGAGAATGGATTATGCTATTATGTGAAGCCAAAGAAGAAAGAGGTAAAGAATTTCTTCTTTTATATCCATGGTGGCGGCCATTGTATGGAGATCAACAAAAACCAGTGGGAGTTTGTTGCGACTGTGGTCGAGAAAAATGGATATGGTGCGGCTGTTCCAATCTATCCGCTGGCGCCGGAGCATAATGCACAGGATACCTTTGATATGCTGATCGGGACATACAGACATCTGACCAGGCAGGAGACGATCGACCGTCTGGTTGTTGTTGGAGATTCCACAGGCGGCGGACTGGCGTTATCACTGGCAGTTCTGGCATGGAAGGAAGGTGTTCGCAGACCGGATAAGCTGGTGTTGTTATCACCTTCATTAGATACAGAATTTATGGATGGAAATCTCGCCAATCATATGCTTGATCGCAAGAAGGAGGTACGGAAGTATTATTACCGGCCGGGCATTAAGGAATTCCTTAGCAGGTATTGGATTCAGGATTTGTATCATCAGAATGAATATACCTGTCCGATCTATGCGGATCTGACTGATATCTGTGATGAGATCGCCATATTCACAGTAGAGAATGATCTGCTGAACAGCTATGCAAGACTGCTGTATGACAAGCTGAAGAAGGAACAGGTCCGAATTCATTATTTTGAATATTTTGGAATGCCTCATGATTATATTGAGCATCAGCATGTACCGGAATGTCGTATGATCATTAATCGTATCATCGACAGTATCAAGGATGAAGCAAAGCTTGTAAATCCGGAGATCAAACGAGCTGTATGGGCACGATCTATGGTGGCAGAACGATATCCAAAGATGTTCCAAGATGATGAATCCATTAAACTTGCGGCAAAATTAAATGTATCTCATAAAGATTTTAATGCGATGTATCAGGAATATGATCGTCTTGTTAAGATTGGACGGATCGTAGAGATTGACAAACGGGTAAAACAGTTTATTATGAGGTATGCAGATGGCGTTATTGTAAATGTCGGAGCTGAGTTAGATACCATGTTTTCCCGCATGGATAATGGCAGGATCCGATGGTACAATGTAGATATGCCTGAAACTATGGAACTGCGGCGCAAGATGGTGGAGAGCAGGGACCGGGAGCAGAATATCGGCAAATCAATCCTTGATTTTTCATGGCTTGACAGTGTGAAGAAGAAACCAGGTGAAGCAATCTTATTTGTATGCTGTGATGTAACGAAGTATTTTACGGATAAGAAGCTGCAGGCGTTTCTGAATGCGATATGGGAGCGGTTTCCGGGTGCTGAGGTACTGTTTGATGTCAAGAATTCCGTTGGCAGAAAACGGGCAAATCTGAAAGTATTAACAGGAAAGAAGAAAGGTTCGTTTATAAAAGTAAGTATCGATAACTGTACCAGCCTGATGTATGACTGGAATATTAAGTACAGAGTACTGTATGACAGGGCAATCCTGAATCAGGAGGATATCACAGAGATGTTTTCTTCTGATATAGCAAGAAAATATCGTCATGCGATCAGACGAAAATATGATAAGATCATACAGCTTCGGTTAGGTACGGAACGAATTGAAATATAAACGGCTTGTGACTGACATGAGAGAAGCAGACAGAAGAAAACAATTAGCAAAAAGAATGAAATATGCAGTGTGCATCTGTGCAGGAATTGTAATTGGAATCATTGCAGGAATCTGTATTGGTATTGATTATAATAAGACAACCAGGTCGGCACCTGCCTTGTACACGGAAATGGAACATGGTCTTGAACTGACACCGGGAGAACTGGCAAATCTGATCTATGATAATTACTGGAATTATATCAAGAAGAGTTACATCATCGTAGGAGATGATAAAGAAACTGCACAGCTTTATAAGATCAGTAGTAAGGTAGCCAGACATAATTATGATCTGGAACGGTTTCAACTGGATGATAATGGTTATATGAGTTATTCGGATGATAAAATCAAGCATGCAAAGCTTGGAATCGATGTATCCAGTCATCAGGGATCAATCGACTGGGATCAGGTAAAAGAGGCAGGCATTCAATTTGCAATGATCCGTTTGGGATATCGAGGATATACACAGGGTGGTCTGGCATTGGATGACAGCTATGTGACGAATATAGAAACAGCTCTGGAAGCGGAAATGCCGGTTGGGGTATATTTCTATACACAGGCAGTAAGCTATGATGAAGGAGTAGAAGAAGCACAGTATGTACTTCAGAATATCGCAGATTATAAGATCAGTTATCCGGTTGTAATTGATACGGAGAAGATGGAAGCAGAAGGTGCCCGCGCAAATGATATTTCAAATGAAGAGCGTACCGATGCCATCGTTGGTTTTTGTGAGACGATAAAAGATGCCGGATATACACCGATGATCTATGCAAATAGAAACTGGTATGCGCAGAATCTGGATATGGATCGATTGGGTGATTACCAGCTCTGGCTGGCACAATATTCCAATGTACCCGATTTCCCATATCTGTTTACCGGCTGGCAGTACACCAGCGAGGGAAGCATACCGGGAATCTCAGGATCCGTTGATATTGACGTCTGGATGAAATAAAGAACTTTAAGAAATAAGAATATTGATATAGTACAGAATCCATCTGCTTCATAACAATATAGAGCAGATGGATTCTTGTCTATGATAAAAGATAAAATTATAAAATTAAAACATCCATATTTTATAATACAGATAAATGCTGGAAATAAAGATATGGATGTTTTTTATGTGATAAATCGTTCTTATTTAATGGTAAAGGTTACGTTCTGAACCTTGCCGTTCTTTGACCAGATGGTCAGGGTATGTGTACCCTTTTTCTTAACGACTGTGTTCTTTTTAACTGTCTTGCCGTCCAGTTTCATCTTTACAAGGCTCTTGCTGTTGGATACTGTGATCTTCTTGCCGGCTTTGTAAGACTTGTTGTTTTTGACAGAAGTTGTCTTTGCTGTTTTTGTAACCTTACTGGTAGATGCGTAGAAGTTTTTCTTCTTGCTGGCATCCCTGATCGTCCATGAAACGGTCTTTGATTTGTTTGAAAGCTTACCGTTTGTGGTCTTAACCTTATTCTTAAATGAAATCTTTACATTCATGTAGAATGACAGGCTGTCAGTAAGATCGTTTTTCTGAAGCTGTGTAGCGTCGGCAAGTTTTGCAATTGTAAGATTACTGCCTGCTGTAGAAGGATCCAGTGTAGCATAGAAGAAATTCTTTGTCAGACATACATTTGTGTAACCTGCAGATGAAAGTAAATCTTCGATATCACTGAGTTTCTTGTTTTTTACAGTCATGGAGAACATATGGTAGGTAACACCATCGATCTTCTTTTTTGAATATTTGGCACCGGATCCCTTAAGTTCATTAATGAGCTCCTTTTTTGTCATTTCAGACATGCTGGCAAGTCCATCCAACATTTCATCATCATAACCCTGTTCAATCGTACAGGTTGCTTTGGTGGCAGAGGTGAGTTTTACGGTTGTGTTAATAGCAGAACCGCAGCCGGTCATCATCAGACCAAAGATACAGACACATAAAGTCAGTAATAAGTGTTTCATTTTTTTGTTCATAGATACCCTCCTATAAAAAATTTTGTCTACAGACTCAGTCTATCATCCGCGTTTTCTAAAGTAAAGGCAAATTCCGGATTTTGTAGCTTAATAAATCTTATCTGTGGTATAATCCTTGAAATGGATAAATAATTTCATATATCAGAAACATGAAAAAGAGATTATTATGAATAAGCCTGCAAAGATACAGAAAATCATATAGTAGGAGGTTGTGAATTCCTTGAAGTTTTTACTGGCAGCATTAAATACAAAATATATTCATTCGAATCCGGGGATTTATTCCCTGTATTCTTATTCGGTAAAGAAACAGCCGTCTCTTGCAGAATATATTGAGATTGCAGAATATACGATCAACAATCAAAAAGGAGAGATTCTTGCGGATATCTATAAGAGAAGGCCGGATGCGGTTGGATTTTCCTGTTATATATGGAATATCGAGATGATCCGTGAGCTCATTACAGAATTAAAGAAGCTCCTTTCGGATACAGATATCTGGGTTGGCGGACCGGAAGTAACCTACGATGCCGATCAGCTTCTTGCGGAGATGCCGGAGCTTACAGGAGTTATGGTTGGAGAAGGAGAGGCAACCTTTTATGATGTGCTGAGAAGATATCTTGATATTGGAAATATCCATAATACTGGGAAGTCCTATGATATTGGGAACGCTTGTAATACTGGGAATTCCTGTGGTATTGAAAATTTCCGTGATACCGGGGGTTTTCGGGATATTGACGGCCTGGTGCTTCGGGAAGGAAAAGATATTCTTTGTACGAAGCCAAGAGGACTTACCGATCTGTCGGAGCTTCCATTTCTGTATTATGACTTGGACACTTTTAAAAATAAGATCATTTATTATGAGAGCAGCAGAGGCTGTCCGTTCCGGTGCAGTTATTGTCTGTCATCGATTGACAAACGGGTTCGGTTCCGCAATCTTGATCTGGTGAAGAAGGAGCTGCAGTTTTTCCTGAATCATCAAGTAAAACAGGTGAAGTTTGTAGACCGGACATTTAACTGTTCCCATGAACATGCGATGGCAATCTGGAGGTATATTAAAGAACATGACAATGGAATCACAAATTTTCATTTTGAGATTGCTGCAGATATTTTAAATGAGGAAGAATTGGAGTTGGTCAACAGTCTGCGGCCAGGTGCGATACAGATGGAGATCGGAGTACAGTCGATAAATCTGCAGACGATAGAGGAGATCAATCGTGTAATGGATGTCGATAAGCTTGCAAAGATCGTTGCCCGGATCCATCAGGGACATAATGTGCATGTGCATCTGGATCTGATCGCGGGGCTTCCGTATGAGGATTATGAATCATTTGCACATTCTTTTAATGACGTATATGCGATGAAGCCGGAGCAGCTTCAGCTAGGTTTTTTAAAGGTGCTAAAGGGTTCGAAGATGCATGATAATGCAGAACGATATGGTTTACAGTATACGAGCTGTCCGCCGTATGAAGTCTTATTTACAAAGTGGATATCTTATGATGAGATCCTGCGGTTAAAGCAGATCGAAGAAATGGTAGAGATTTATTATAACAGCTGTCAGTTTGAGAACACGTTGCCATTCCTGGTGGAAGAATTTGATTCGCCGTTTGATTTTTATGCGAGCCTTGCTTCTTATTATGATGAAAAGGGATATTTTATCCAGACACCGGCGAGAATCTATCGGTATCATGTACTGCTTCATTTTGCAGAAGAACACTTCCCTAAGAAGACAGAATTGATTCGGCAAATGCTGATATTTGACTTATATCTTCGTGAGAATATGAAGACCCGACCGGATTTCGCCCCGGAACAGGAGGGTGTGAGAGATTTGTTCCGGGACTTCTACATCCGTGAGGCCAACGACCACAGATACCTTCGGGAAGAAGACTATCATGGCTGTGACTGGAAATCTATGTCCAGAATGACACACATAGAAAAGATTTATTACAACAGAGAGACGGGAAATCGTCTGTCTGAAGTATGCTATATATTATTCGATTACAAACGCCGTGATCCGCTGACCGGGGATGCAAGGTATATGATAGTAACACCTGTCGCATCCATGTGATATAAAGTTTGGCTGTCTCATGTTGCCCGGGATACTGCTATTTTACGGATGTGTATGTGTTCGGCCTCATGTTGTCCGGGATACTGCCGGTATACT
>ULZB01025030.1_pt1 | contig 36689 bp, 45 predicted proteins | sample 1962691 | NCBI WGS metagenome assembly ULZB01 (sample SAMEA4835878, study PRJEB28245) | human gut metagenome | biome: gut microbiome; material: fecal sample | place: Denmark | collected 2008 | reverse complement strand
AAGTGGTCTTTTGAAAGTTGCAAAATAAAATTTTTTTTGTTATAATATTTATATAAGAAAAGAGAAAGAAGGAGATAATATGGCAATTTTCTATATTGCAGATACTCATTTTGGACACGAAAATGTTATACGGTTTGACAAGCGCCCATTTGCAAATACGGAAATGATGAAAAATGATATGATAGAGCGATGGAATAAAAAAGTTGGTAAGAATGATACCGTGTATATACTCGGAGATTTTTGTTGGAAAAATGTAAACCCACTTGAGATGGGCGCGGAACTTAACGGGCGTAAGGTTCTGATTACGGGGAATCATGATAGGGAACTTCCTAAACAGACTCGTGGACTCGGCGGGTTTATTGGACAGGAAAAGTTTCTTGAGATTAAGGATAATGGTCGCCATGTGATTCTTTGCCACTATCCCCTGCCTTTCTATCGTGCGGCTTATAATGAGGATTTTTGGATGCTCTATGGTCATGTTCATGGCACGATAGAGGAAGACCATCTGCGGAGACTCCGAAAAGAAGTTGTTAATGTTGCTCACGATGCGCCCGGCCGCGCAACAGGTCAGTTTATGAACGTTGGTTGTATGATGCCTTGGATGGATTATATTCCAAGGACTCTTGATGAAATAATAGAAGCATGGAAAATTCGATATGAAGCCCGCACAATGTAAGGAGGTATAAGAATGGGACTTGATAATGGAATTGTTGTTAGAACAAAAGAACAAAGCCAAGTTTTTGGTTGGATACAGAAAACAGTATTTAACGCGAGCGACGAACCAACGCTGGTTAATGATGAAAGTGGATATAAATACGAATATGATGTTACCTATTGGAGAAAATGTTATGGTATAAGGTCTTTTATACTTAGCGTTTATCGTAGAAATCATCCAGATGATAAAACAGATGGTAGATATTCTTATAATCTTACTACCGATGATATCAAAGACATTCAGTGGTTTCTTCATCATTGTGTAATATCAGAGCAATACTATAATGACCAGACGAATAGCATTTGGGAGTATAAAGACTTACGCCCCATTCTTGAACAGCAGGTTCGTAGTTTGGAAATTCTTCTACAAGAAATAGCAAAGCAAGGCAATAACATTAAGGTTATTTTTTATGATAGTTATTAATTTTAACTTGACTTTTGATGGAATAAATGGTATAATATATATAGAAAATGGTAGGAGGTGGTGCTAAATGAAAACTACTTTGAACTATCCGGGTAGTTTACATTAGTGCAAAATCATACACAGTATAGCAACCTGCGACTTCGAGATTGTATAATTCGAGAGAATCAGTTGATTGATTATGCAATCGAACTTGGACATTCTGTTGTGGCTATAACTGACCATGAAGCGTTGAGTTGCCATATTAAAGCGCAGAAGTATTATCGAAAAATTAAAGAGAAGAATCCTGATTTTAAGTTAATTTTAGGTAATGAAATTTATCTTTGCCGCGATGGCTTGACAAAAGATAACTTTATTTCGGGACAGGACCGATATTATCACTTTATTCTTCTTGCAAAAGATGAAATTGGTCATGCACAGTTGAGAGAGCTTTCGACGAGGGCTTGGAAAAGAAGTTGGATGTCTCGTGGTAAGATGAGGCGAGTTCCAACTTATTATTCAGACTTGTTTGATGTTGTTGGAGCAAATCCCGGTCATATAATCGCGAGCACTGCCTGCTTGGGTGGATGTTTGCCGACGCAGATTATGCGCGCGTCTCGTACACCAAATGACACTCAACTTCTTGAGAGAATTGATAACTGGGTTATACAACTGCACAAGCTTTTTGGCGAAGGTAATTTTTATCTTGAGCTTCAACCCTCAGAGTCAATAGAGCAGACTTATGTTAATCGAAAGCTTATTGAGATGGGAGAGCGTTTGGGCGTACCGTATATTATTACTACGGATAGTCATTATCTAAAGAAAGAGGACGCTCCAATACACGAAGCTTTTCTTAATGCGCAGGATGGCGATAGAGAAGTCAAAAGCTTTTATTTGACGACTTATATGATGGATACCGAAGAGCTTGAGAGCCATCTTGATTTGACGAAAGAAGAGTTAGAAACCGCATATAATAATATACTTGCAATTAAAGAGAGTTGTTGTGATTATGACTTAACAAAACCTTTGGAGATTCCGATTCTACCTTGGAGAGAATTTAATCCGAAGAATATATTAAGACCTGCAATGCGCGCGGCAATACCTCATTTTGAAACTTTTGAGAAGTCCGACTTCATAGGAGATCGTAAGTTAATTGACTGTATCGTTGAAAAAGTTGAAAGTGACGAAAGACTTCAAAATAAAGAAACTTATGATGCGATAGAGGACTGTCTTGAGAAAACGTGGACATCTTCAATTAAGAATAAGACTCATTGGAGTTCATATTATCTTAACTTACAGAAGATAATTGATTGTTGCTGGGATGCCGGAACATTAGTGGGGCCGGGCCGCGGTTCGGGCGTTGGTTTCATTTTGTTGTATCTGTGCGATATTACACAGATAAACCCGTTATGGGAGACGGTACAGACAAAGTCGTGGAGATTCTTGAATCCCGACCGTGTTAGCGTACTCGACGTGGATATCGATATAGAAGGAAGTCGACGTAAGAAGGTGCTGCAATATCTTCGACAGGTTTATGGTGAAGATTATGTCACAAATGTTGCAACCTTTGGAACAGAAAAGCCAAAATCTGCTATACTCACGGCTGCGCGCGGACTTGGTATTGATATAGATGCGGCATCAGCAATAGCCGCGCTTATTCCAGTTGATCGTGGTCAGCCGCGCAGTTTAAGACAGTGCTTTTATGGAGACGAGGAAGCAGGATTCGCACCAGTTAAGCAGTTCGTATATGAGATGACAGAGAACTATCCCGAACTTTGGGAAGTTGCGCTTCGTATTGAGGGATTAGTTAATCGTCTTGGTCAGCACGCGGGTGGAGTTATCTTTACAGATAAGCCAATGGTTGAGTATACTGCGCTCATGCGCGCACCTGATGATACGTTGGTGACAGCATATGACCTCCACGATGCAGAGTCAGTGAGTTTGATTAAATATGACCTGTTGTCCATCGAAGGTTTGGATAAGATTCATAATGAGTTGGATCTTTTGACTGAATATGGATATGTAACTCCAGAGGCAACTTTAAAAGAAACATATGAAAAAGTTGTTGGTATTTATAATCTGGAGCGTGATAATCCTGAGATGTGGAAAATGATATGGGAACATCGTGTCCTAAGTCTTTTCCAAATGGAGCAGCAAAGTGGTATTCAAGGTATTGCATTAACTCATCCCGAATCTGTTGATGATTTGGCGCACTTGAACTCGGTTATTCGACTGATGGCGCAGGAGAAAGGCGCCGAGCTTCCTTTGGCGAAATATGCACGTTTCAAAAACGATATAACTCTTTGGTATGATGAAATGGACCATTATGGTGTTAAAAAAGAACATCAAGAGCTGCTGAAGAAGATTTTGTTAAATTCTTACGGTATTTGTGAGGCGCAGGAATTGTTCATGGAACTGGTTCAGATTCCGGAATGTGGAGGTTTTGATCTGAACTGGGCAGATCGACTCAGAAAGTCTATCGCAAAAAAGAATGCATCAGAATTTGAGGCGTTAGAGAAGGAATACTATTCTGTCACCAAAGAAAAGGGTCTGGATGAACATCTTTGTAATTATGTCTGGTCAGTCTTAGTCTCCACATCGCGTGGATATGGCTTTAACCTGAGTCATACCCTATCATATTCTCTCGTTGCACTGCAGGAAATGAACTTAGCATTTAAGTATCCTGTTATTTTCTGGGACTGTGCGTGTTTGATCAATGATGCGGGCGGAACAAATGGAGAAGAGGATGAAGATGAAGAAGAGTTAGAATCTTGTTGCGAGGAAGCTGTCACTTCGTCAATAGATAGTTTTGTTGATGAGGAAGATGACGATGATGACGAGGAAGATGACGAAGAAGAAGCTGTAAAAAAAGTAGAGAAGAAAAAGAAAAAGGTCAAAAGCACGAACTATGGTAAAGTGGCAACTGCGATTGGCAAGATGCGCGCGGAGGGTGTTTCAATTGTGCCACCGGACATTAACGAATCAACTTTAACTTTTTCTCCTGATGTTGAAAACTCAGAAATTCGTTATGGTCTTACGGGTATAACAAGAGTCGGTGCGGATGTTGTAAGTGAGATTATCAAAAATCGTCCATATCAGAACTTGGAAGATTTATTAAATCGTGTCAAAATGAAGAAACCGCAAGTTATAAACTTGATTAAGGCTGGCGCATTAGACTGTTTTGGAGACAGAACAGAAATTATGCACGAGTATATTGGTATAATTGCGGGAAAAAAGAAAAGAATCACACTTCAAAATATGAGGATGCTGATTGATTTTGGTTTAATTCCGGATGAGTATGATATGGTTCGCAGAGTTTTCAACTATAACGGATATCTACGAAAACTTATCGATGAAGATAAAAAGATATATCTCTTGAATGATATTGCACTGGGCTTCTACGAGAAAAATTTTGATATGGATAAACTTAGAGAAGACCCGCGCGCGGAATCTGGGTTTGGTATATTAAAAACTACATGGAAATCTATTTATGATTCCTATATGGATAAGGTAAGACCATATGTTAAAAAGCACAGCGAAGAACTTTTAAATGCCGTTAATGATCGTCTTGAAAGTGATATGTGGGAGAAGTATTGTAAAGGCAGCCTAAGTAAGTGGGAAATGGATAGCGTCAGTTTTTATTCCCATCCTCACGAACTTGAGGGCGCAAATCTCGACCCATATCATTGTATTGACTTTTTCTCTTTGCCCGAAGAGCCGAAAGTAGTTGAGACAATTACAATTAAAGGAAAGAATATTCCTCTGTATAAAATTTCTCGTATTGCGGGTACAGTCTTGGATAGAGATAAGAATAAGCACTCAGTAACCCTTTTGACAACTACGGGTGTTGTTACGGTTAAGGTATTTGGTCCTGTGTTCGCGCATTATGACAAGCAGATAAGTGAGCGCGGAGAAGATGGCAAAAAACATGTCATTGAGAAGTCATGGTTTGCGCGCGGTTCAAAAATTATCGTAAGCGGTATTCGTCGTGGAGATGCTTTCATTGCTAAAAAATATGCACGCACACCGTGGCACTTGGTTGAAAAAATCGATATAGTCAATGATGATGGGAGCATAGTTTTAAAACGAGAGCGCGCAGGAGATGAAGAGGAATGAGCATAGCGTTATATGATGATGACTTTCGACGTTATGTTCATGTCCCCTTTAATCTCGAGCTTATGAAGCTGGCAACTTACTATAAGCGAAAGAACGAAATAGTAGTTTTAACACCCAGTATCCAAAAGGACCGTTATTCTACTACTTTTTTGCGAAAAGACTATGACGATGGTATTTTCATTCCAAACCCTTCATCTTATCCGAATCTAATTACAGGTGGACTTGCATACTCAAGCGGGCGTTACATTCCAATGGATACCGATATTGAACGATGTTGTGCGGATACAAGTATTTATAGTCGAGTTGCTCCAATGTTTTGTAAAAACCAGTTCTATACCCAAGCTTTCAAAACAATGACTAATGCAATCCACCTACGACTCTCGCTCGATGGCACCAATATTTGGAGTGCGTATGCCACCCAGTTGCCGCCCCTTCGTAATAGTCACTGTCTATTTCTCCATGACCCCAATCTTGGAGAAATAGAGGGTGCGCGCGATGTAATCAATAGCCTATTAGACCATATGCCAGACAGACCTTTGGGGCGGCGAGTTGGCTCAAAATTTCCAATTGTTGCTAAGGACGGTCAAGACCTTTTAGCTTGGACAGATTTTCGTAATACCGCTGCATTTTATTCTTTACAGTATGATGGGATAATGGATGATGAAGTGTTCCACGATTTCGTTCTGCGAACTCGAGGAACTTCCATTTCCTATCAGCTTATTTATAATATTTCCGCGGGTGCACGGTATGCAACGGATGATTTTTTAACGAATGGACTACCAAGAATTTTTAAGCAAATCATCTTTTCACGAAGTCATAAGTTAAAAATTCGACTTTATTATGACGACGATTTTTTCCTCGATCCGAACTGGAAAAAACTAATGTCTTTATGGCAAATATACGCCACACAACCCCGAACAAACGATAACGAGTTCTTTTTACACCGACCTTTTTATTTGTTAATTAATGGCATTGAGAAAGGTTGGTATCAGGCCGAAGGACTTCATAAAAAGCAAGATGTCATTGAAGTCTTTAATTTTGTTCGAGAAAATAATTATGAACTATTTAAATTGTTCTATGATTGTACGTCAGTCACACTAAAAGGAGGTAATTTTGAGAATGACACAAATCGAGATTAAAGAAGCAATAGACGAAAACAATCGTATTATCGAAGCTCTTTTCCGTCCCAACGAGTTTACTCTTAATAATACTGTGCAGAAGCTTCTGAAAGAAAACGCAGAGCTTCAAAAGCAGTGTCATCATGAATTTGACGGCGGTTATTGTATTTATTGTTATAAGGAGGCACCCGAAAATTGAAGATAATTCTATATACGACCCACTGCCCGCAGTGTAAGATATTGGAAAACAAACTCCAGTCTAAGAACATAAGTTATGAAGTTTGTGAAGATTTAGACACAATGCTTATGAAAGGATTTAGGTCTGCGCCGAACCTTGAAGTAGACGGAGAGATTTTTGATTTTAGAAATGCCGTTCAATGGGTAAATCAGCAGGAGGTACAAGCTTGAATATAAACGTAAGACTTAGTAAGAATTTTACTACTCAGTATAATAAAATGCAGGAGAAGTACGGCGAAGAATTTGCGGAGCTAAACGGCTTTAGTGACAAGCAGCTGAGTTTTACCGACTTTATCAATAATTTTATTGATACAGAGACTGTGGCAGATGCTTCTATTGATAGTAGCGCCAACGTTGGCAATAAAGATATGAGAACACTCTTAAACGAGATGCCGAAGTCGCACAGAAAGCTTCTTGCATTTAATAAAATTTATTATGAGCTGAATAAGAAGTATGGCTTCCAATGTGCGAATGACTGGTTGGATGCAGAGTGGTCTCGCGCTTTGTATTTGCACGACGCTGATACATCTACGTTTAAACCGTACTGCTTTGCGTACACGCTTGAACGACTCGCTGAAGAGGGACTATTCTTCTTAAATAACTTCAACTACGAGCCCGCGCGCCATCTTACTACATTTGTAGATTTTGTTAAGGAGTTTGTAAGCTATACAAGCAATCTAACTTCTGGCGCTTGTGGTTTACCAGATTTGATTCCGTATATGTACTATTTCTGGTCAAGAGACGTGGCTAATAATTACTATACCCAGTCTCCAGATACGTATGCGCGACAGAATATTCAACGCTTGATTTATGCCGTCAATCAACCGGCCGTGCGTGACTCCATACAGAGCGCATTTACGAACGTGAATTTCTTCGACACACCCTATCTGGTTGCGTTATTTGGTGGCAAAGAGTTCCCCGATGGCAAGCCGATGATTGATGAGCTGGATGGCATTATGGAATTTCAGAAGATGTTCCTTGTCGAGATGAGTGACATTCGCGCGAAGAATATGTTCACTTTCCCGGTATCTTCAATCTCACTCATCTATAAGGATGGACACTTTGAGGACGAAGAATTTGCTCGATGGGCTGTTCGACATAACATGAAGTGGAGCGACTCCAATCTCTTTACAAGCGATTCGGTTACTTCGCTGTCCAACTGTTGTAGATTGAAAAGCAATATTCGTGATCTTGGCTTCTTCTCATCGATTGGTGGTACTGCGCTAAGGGTAGGTTCTGTTAAGGTTTCTACCATTAACCTCGCACGCATTGCTTATGAGTCAGAATCTGAACAGGATTATTTGTGCCGACTTAGAGACAGAACCGAGCTTGACCTTAAAGTGCTTGATACGGTGCGTCATATTATCCAGCGTGATTGCGAGAAAGGACTTCTTCCGAATTATGATGATGGACTCATTGATATGGCAAGTCAGTACAATACTATTGGCGTCATTGGAATATACGAGACAATGAAGCATTTTGGTTATATCCGACTCGACGAAATGGGTAATACTTTCTATACCGAAGAAGCGGATAATTTTGGACGGAGGATTTTTGAAGTCATTAATATGACAAAGGAACAATTTGTTCTGGACAAAGATTATAAAATCTCTATCGAACAAATTCCGGGTGAGTCGGCGGCTGCTAAATTACAGCAGGCTGATGAGTATCTGTTCCCGGATAAAGTGGTCAAAGATCTGCCTCTGTATGGTAACCAGTTTATTCCGCTTGGTATTAAGACAACAATGAAAGAAAGAATACGAATTGCCGCACTATTTGACAGCTATTGCAATGGAGGTTCGATTGCACACCTAAATTTGGATGCACCATTTAACTCCTTCGAGCAGGCTTGGGACATGACCAATTATATTGCTTCACAGGGACTAACTTATTTTGCTTTCAATACAAAAATTCAAGCCTGTAAACACAACCACGGATTCTATGGAAGCGTATGTCCTGCTTGTGGAGAACCAGTAGCGACTGAGTATACTCGTATCGCAGGTTTCTACACCCCTGTCCGTACTTGGTCTCGCGCGCGGAAGGAAGAGTTTAAAATGAGAGAATGGGAGGATGTGAATAAGTGAGTCTCGCAGGAACAAAACTATCAAAAATCAAAAAACTAATTGCCCAAGTTGAGAAGATTTCCAATGTAGAGGATCCCACGCTATCTTTTGAGTTCTTAATCGGGAGTCTTTATCCCGAGGTCTATGGTAACGTACAAGAAACCATAAGGTATGCGCGCACTCAAGGCTATATTGATGCTTCTCTTGATGATTACCGGGAAGATATACAAAGAGATATAAAATTAAATATACTCAATAATGAAGTAGAGTCTCTTGGGAGGCTTGTGGATAATGTTTGGGAAAAGGTTCTTGAAATGGCTGCTCTTGTTGACAGCGAGAAACAAAAGCTTTCGCCAACATCCACAGATAAAGATGAATTTTTCATTAATCTTATGCTTCCGCGTATTGTAGGTATAAAGAAAATTTGCGATGTGGCGATTCTTGAGCTGCATTTAAATGAGGGTACAGAAAATGGAGATTAAACTTAAAGGAATAGTAGATGAAGATGTCGTCAACTATCGAAAGACCTCGATGTTTATAATTTTTCCAAGCTGTGATTTCAAATGTGAGAAGGAGTGTGGGAGGGCTGTTTGCCAAAACAGCTCTCTCGCACAAGTCCCAATTCTAAGTTATGATGATAAAGAAATTATCAAGCGTTATATTGATAATCCTTTAACTCACGCGATTGTAATTGGTGGATTAGAACCTTTTTATTCTATCACTTCAATGGAACAGGTCTGCGCACTGGTCAGTCTACTTCGTGATGATTATGGCTGTCTTGACGATGTTGTTATTTATACAGGTTATACCGAAGCAGAGCTGACTGGAGAAAAGGAAGGTCTTTCTATAATTCAACAGCACCTCTTTCAGAACCTAATCGAAACACCTAACATTATTATAAAGTTTGGACGTTATCGCCCAGATGATGTCTCTCATTATGATTCTGTTTTGGGTCTTAACTTGGCAAGTCTTAATCAATATGCAAAGAGGTATAATACTGTTGAAAATAATTGAGAATGATGATAAAGAACGAGTTGCGCATATACGAGCCCTCCTGAAAACTACAGGAGGGTATTGTCCCTGTGCAATTATAAAAGATAAAACGACTAAATGTCCTTGCCAAGATTTTCGCGCGCAGACTACCCCCGGACTCTGCCATTGCGGTCTATATCAAAAAATAGACGAATAATCTTGGCTTGCTCTTGTTGACTTTATAAGCAACAAAGCTACTTTCTAATGGAGAGTAAACAAAGATAAATAAAAATTGATTTTTTCTCTTTTATATATTATAATATATATAGAAAAGAAAAAGGAGAAGAAACTATGAGAAAGGTAAGCAAAGAAGATATAATTCAGATGAATGAATTGTACCAAAAACTGGGTTCCTATGCCGCTGTCGCACGTGAGATAGGTTTTAGTGCATCTACTGTTTCAAAATATGTTGACAAGAACTATAAGAAGGTTGATGAGGCGACGATAATCCGCTATCAAGGAGATCTGCCGGAGTTCGTTGTAGAGGAAGTCAGCGCTTATGAGAATCTTGGAGATTTGTGCATATTAGATGATGAAGAAGAGGCTGAGCTTAAAATTCTTTGGGGGGAGATGCAAATATGACTTATTTTGAATTAAGACCTGCAATAAATGACGACAAAGCACTTGAAATCCAAGTTACAGAAGAGTTTTTGGATAAATACAATGTTTGTACTTCTGGAAGCTATGGAGTTTTACCTTCTCGACTTCTTGAACTCTCTTATGCCAACTATCTTCGTTTTTGTCGAGATATACTTGGCGCCACTCTTTATGGAAAAGGACATAAATATATAACCGTTTATTTTAAAAATGATTCGGCTACTCGTCAGTTTGTTAGGCTCCTTAACGCAAGAATGGAGTTAGTGATAATGGACCACGAAAATCCTCTTTCCAAATATGAGAGTGTTGGAATTATCTAAAAAGGAGGAATAAGTATGAAAATATCGGTTTGTATTGGACATGGTAAATCTCAGTCTGGTCAATACGATAGCGGTGCCGTAGCAAGCGGATATCAGGAATTTAAGCTTGCGCGCGCAATAGGCAAATGTCTAAAGCAGGAACTCAGCAAGTATAACTGCACTGTTGACCTTATAAACTACGATGGAGACAAGAACCTTGCAGAACGTATTAAGTATGTCAACTCTAAGGGATACGACCTTAATATGGAACTCCACCTCAACGCGGGCGGCGGCACTGGTCCAGAAGTTTATTATAAGCACAATAGTAAGCAGGGTAAAGCTCTTGCGGCGGCTATTAGCAAGTCAATTGCTACCAATTTTGGTCTTAAAGATAGGGGCGCAAAGACAAAGCTTGTTAGCGGGCAGGATTACTTCGGATGTGTAAGAGAAATCAAATGCATGTCTTTCCTTGTAGAAACTGTATTCATCGACACTAAGGGAGACCGCGACAAGGTTATCTATGCAAGTGGACAGGAACAGTGCGCAAAAGCCATTGCGACTGCAGTTGCTAAGTATTATGGTCTGGGACGTAAAGAGACACCGAAGCCTGCGCCGGCGCCTTCTCCGAAGCCCACGCCTTCTCCCAAGAAGAGCAACACCGAAATTGCCAAAGAAGTAATCCAAGGCAAGTGGGGCAACGGAGCCGAGAGAAAGAAACGTCTTGAGGATGCTGGATATGACTATGCGGCGGTCCAGAAAGAAGTTGAAAGATTGCTTGCGGAACAGAAAAAGCCTGCAAAGAAATCTGTTGACGAGGTCGCGCGCGAAGTAATCGCAGGAAAGTGGGGCAATGGTGCAAAGAGAGTGTATAATCTCACTAAAGCCGGCTATAACTATGTTGCTGTTCAGAAGAGAGTAAACGAAATTCTCAGAGGGAAATAATTTGTATTTTTCTTAAAACTTTGCTATAATATTTATAGAAAGTGAGAGAAAAAGAAATGACTAAATCAGATAAAAAATTTTTTGAGGTCGCGCGCGGAGTAAGTCAGCTATCAGACTTCTCGCGCACAAAGATAGGCTGTATTGTAGTTGACGGTAAGCGAATATTGTCAAGTGGATATAACTCCAATAAAACAAATCCGACTCAACAGCGCTACAATTACTATCGTAATATTGATATGCGCTTTCCCGCGAAAGTCCATGCAGAAGTATCTGCCTTGAACTCTCTGATAGGGAAAAAAGAAATTGATTTTGGTCGACTTAAAGTTTTCGTTTACCGAGAGCTTTGTGACGGAACTTTGGCTCTCGCGCGACCTTGTCCGAGTTGCCTGCAACTTATACGAGATTTGGGAATTACAAAAATTTTCTATACCACAAAAGATGGTTTTGCGGAAGAGCATCTAAGGAAAATTTGAAAGCTTCTCTTATTTTTGATATAATATATATAGAAAGTAGGAAATCTACTTTCTTCCGCTAACTGGTAAGCTAAGGTTGCTTCTCCTACCCCACCTTAGTTTGCCTAACGCTTTGGTAAGGTATATGGACTTACATTGCGGGCGAGTGCGTTAAGCACGGGTGGAGTGGCTGCCCATCCTGACATAAATAGCAGCCATTTTTATGGGAGTGTAGTCCAACGGCAGAGACAGCAGATTCAAAATCTGTTCAGTGCGAGTTCGAATCTCGCTACTCCTACCAACCGGCTCAGCCGGAGGAAGCGTTATCATGGATTTTGGTTGTTAAACTACCACCGGCGCGCAAGCGATATGTGGCATTAGTGGGAAACGCTATATAAGGACGCAAAGCAAACGACCCTTTCCTTTCTTTGAACCTTGAAAAAAGCATATCTTATAACTCAGTGAATAGTTCGTTTTCAGACGGACACTGAGGCGCGCTGGTAAGTCAGTTGATATTATACGAAGCAAGGATACTTGCGGATACGGCTGTGTCATAAAAGGTGACGATTATGATGGAGGTTAGTAGCCAAAACGAGAGGCGCGGCGCTCAGTAGTATGTAGATAAAGGTAGTATATGAGTCGGGGACGCAATAGAGACACAAGGGGATTTACGGAAAACCTGTGCCGAATCAAGTTAGGTATTGTGTGGGAAACAATGCAGACCTTGAACTTAAATTGTCGGAGTGAGTCGCAGTTGCTGCGTCAGAAAACTCCCAGAGGTTAATCTCTGCTGACAGTTCTCCCAATAAGTCCTTTCTGCTGTGACGGTTGAGAAATCGACCTATAAGACTTGTAAGAAAACTCCGAGTAGGCAAAACGGCGTATTGATTAATATGTTTTAAACTTTTTAGTGAAAAATTGTTTAAATAAAAAGTTCTGAATTGATGCTGAAAGGTATGGGTAACCAATCCCATAAGAGCTATGTAGAAGTAATTCTTAGGGTAAAAAGTTAATGAACGACGGTTTATTGGCTCAGATTTATCTTCTCTTTGACTGAATATATTTGCGTACTATGCAGGGTAGGACGAAGGTCCATAAAGATATGCTTTTTTCAAGGTTTGAGTATGGCAGGGAGTCATGGTGACCGACAAGCCTCATAAGCTTGTTTTTGTGGGTTCAACTCCCACCCCTGCAACCATAATGCACTCTTAGCTCAGTTGGTAGAGCCGCTGCCTTGTAATCAGCAGGTCATGTGTTCGAATCACATAGAGTGCTCCAACAGTTAGTCGTCGTGAGACCGATTAAACGAAAACCTTGTTTCGTGGAACCTTCGAGGCTTGGGGCAACGAAGCAAAACAAAGTCTCCAAGATATTTTTCGGTAGTTAGAAGAAAACCGTATAGGACGGAAGGGTTTGTAGGTCTGTGCCGCGCAAGGAATTGCGGAAACGATAATGACCAGTCTTTTGAATCCGGGGAAGAGACGAAAACCTACACAATACTCCGGCTTGGGTGAGTGGCTGAAACCAACGGACTTTGACTCCGTCGAGGAAACTCCACGTCAGTTCGAATCTGACAGCCGGTGCCATTTTTTTAATGTTGTATAAAGGAGGCTACAATGGAAGAGAAGAAATTTCCAATGGGTGGATGTTTACCCGAAGAAAAAGATATACGAGATTACAAGTTGAAGGCTGGTGTCGTATCTGAAGCGGCGCTTCCCGAAGAGTTTGTTTTTGGTGTTAATGTGCCGGTTAAGAATCAGGGCGCGGTAAACTCCTGTGTCGCCCATGCAATGTCAAGTATTTTGGAGACCCATCTTGGGGATGTTGAGAGCGACGATAAGACTCTTTCAACTAACTTCATCTATGGCACTCAGAAGCTTCTTCACGGACACACGGGAGAAGGCATGTATCTGCGTGATGCTTGCGCGACTGCATTGAAATATGGTGATATGGTTTACGACGATTGCCCCGGCAATATCGAAGTTCCAGATTGTTATGAGAGTGCAGAGGCAGCACTTAATGTCCCTTCCAAAACGGAAAAGGCTTATCATTATCGTATTAATAGATACTTTAGTTGCAACTCGCCCGCAGAAATCAAATATGCGATTTATAATTATGGACCTGTGCTCGCCGCATTGAATTGGAGTTATAGTTTTTATGTTGACGATAAGGGAATCTTGAGAACGGACGATGAGAAACCTGAGTATTGCGGCGGACACGCAATTATGGTTATTGGTTGGACAAAAGATGGATTCCTTTGTCAGAACTCTTGGGGCGAGGATTGGGGTCTCAACGGAAAGTTTATACTTCCTTATACGATGAGTTTTACCGAAGCTCGTGGCATTGAGGATTATGACAATCGACTTGACGAGGAAGATGATCCCATTAAAGAGCCTTCATTTGCGGCTACATTGAAGATTGTTTATATGATTATAAACAAGATTCTGAATTTCTTTAAGGGAAGAGGTCAGACTAAATGATAAAAATTGAGAATACAGAAATTGTTGGATGGGAAGCCGCAATTAGAGGTATGAGAAATCCACTGAACTCTTGGGAGAAGAGCGATAGCAAATGGTACTCAATAGGAATTCCGACAAGTAATCCTGCAGCTATTAACGACAAATATTTGTCTCAAAAATATTGTATCGGAGACAATGACCTCGACCTCATGAAACGTCTTCGTAATGCCGGCACCGACCATCGTAAGTTCATGAGAATGATTACGGTGTATGTGGATATAACAGCGCCTCTGTACTGGTGGAAGGAATTCGATACTTACAAGGTGGGTACGGTTGCTAATTCGTGCTCAACTATGCACAAGATTCATGCGAAGGAGTTTACGCTGGAGGATTTTAGCTGCGAACATCTGTTTGATACCCCTGAATCCGAGTTTAACGATTCCATGGACGTTCTTAAAGAAGTGATCGATATTTTAAACCTTTATAGAGATCATTTTGTTAAAAATCCGCATCGTAAAGATTACTGGTGGCAACTCATCCAGTTGCTTCCGTCCTCTTACAACCAGCGCCGCACCGTAATGTTGAACTACGAGGTACTCGCCAATATATATAAGTCCCGCCGCAATCATAAACTCGATGAGTGGCACGTATTTTGCGAGTGGATTGAGAATCTGCCGTATTCGGAACTTATTACTGATGGGGGAGCGGAAAGCGAACCTGCTTCAAAGAAAAACTAAGATAGAAGCATGAAAAGAGCCGTAACTGGCTCTTTTTTCTTTAGACAAAGCCCTTACAAGGCACTTATAAATAGAGAGCTTGAACTCTTTTTAAAGGAGGTTTTTATATGAAGAGAAGAAATCCTTGCACACTATCAGTAAGGATAAACAATCAAACTTCTTACCCCATAGAGAAGATTGAGTTTATTTTCAAACCCTATCTTACCGAAAATGTACTCACTGACTCTACCGTAAAGAAGGTATACACAAGCTCGGGTTCTTCAGAAGTTACATTAGGCGATAATAATGACCTTTATATTGTTCCATTTACAGCAGAGGACACTCTCAAGTTTGAACCGGGGCAGACCCTTTATATGGACACCCGTATTAAAATGATAGATACGGACAATGGTAATAAAGCCATTTATCCCGAAACAGGAGTCGTCCCATTGACAATGAATGGCACATTATTTGAAGATAATCCCGACGTAGGAGGTTGATGAAGATGGGACTTAATTATGTTGATATTTCTGTCGCGCCTCCAATTTTTACAGAAACTACTATAATTCCCGGTAAGCAGGGTATACAGGGTATACAAGGTGACCCCGGCGTTTTTGTAGGAACAACCGAGCCAACAGATGAATCGGTAAAAGTTTGGATTAATCCCGATGGCATGGAATCCGATATAAAGGGCGATAAGGGCGATAAAGGCGATACGGGTAATGGAATCTCCACAATTGAAATAGCTTATAACCAAAGCACTTCCAATACTACCGCGCCGACCGCTGGTTGGGTTGCCACGCCGCCCAGTGTTGCCGCGGGCAGTTATTTATGGACTCGTCTTACCATTACAATGACAGAAGGAAATCCAGTTGTGGCTTACACGGTTGCTAAACAAGGCGTTAAGGGAGATACGGGCGCCGCGGCAGGCTTTGGTACTCCTACGGCGACAATAGACGGAAATGTTGGTACTCCTGAGGTTACGGTTACAGCAAGCGGCCTAAATACTTCTAAGGTCTTTAATTTTGCTTTTAAGAATATGAAAGGTGAAAGGGGAGAAAAAGGACCTATTGGTACAATATATACTCCTTCGGTTAGTAATACAGGGATTCTAAGTTGGGAAAACGATGGTGGACTGCCTAATCCGCAAAGTAGAAATATTGCAGACGCGGTCAAAGAATCAATGGGCGGTTATACCATTCAGACTTCTACTTCCATACCAACCGTTGCAAATGATAAGATTATTACCTTTGTAACGGAGGCGTAAATATGGGTGGAACCTTTACTCTTAATTTTAACGAAGAAACTTCAAAATTTTCTGAGGTTAAATATTCAAAAACGCCCAGTGACTTTTTGTCTCATTTAAGCTATAATATTCCCAAGTATGCAGTATGGACAAGTGGCCGTGTAAGTGGTGAAGCAAAAAGAACAACTACGATTCCAAAGGGGTCTATGACTATACAAATAAATGGCATACAACTCCTTCAGGTTGATAGCCAAATAGTAAACGATTACGCTGTTTTCTATCAAGATTTTGATACGACAGAAGGTAATGTTTTTTTAAACAATGAAAATGGCTATCTAACTTTAAGTGGCAATGCTATTTGGACTGTTACTGCAACGGCTGCTACCCCCTATCTCAAAAATCAAACAATAACTGTACATTATGATTACCCAAAATTTATTGTATTAGCCACCGCAAAAGACTTAAAAGGTAATGCGCAAGGTGGAACCATAACTGGCGATGGGGAGGTAGAAATCACTCAAAAAGGCCAGCAAAAAACTCTCACCTTAACTGCTACTGCGGAAGCCAACTATAATTTTGTGGGTTGGGAAGATGACGAATCTCTCGGTCCAACCCGTACAATAACTTTAAGCGAATCTGAACTTACAAGTACAAATACACAAAAAACCTACACCGCGCTTTTTGCTCCAAAAGAACTTTATGTAGGAACAAAAAATGTGACGGCCGCGTACGTAGGTAATAAAAAAGCAAAAGTATATCGAGGCACAACTCGAATCCTATAAAAGAGGTGATAAAATGAGCAATAATGTTCCAGTTTTAATGTTGCGCGGAGCTGATGGAAAATTCTTTCCTGTTGCGGGTATTACTGGCGGTGGTAGTGGCGGAACAGGTGGCGCGTCAACTGCCGCGAATGTTAGTTATACCAACACACAACTGCCGAATGTTAAAAATGTTAAGACGGCACTCGACGAACTCGTTCCTAACTCCCATAGTCACGATAACAAATCGGTTCTTGATAAATTCGCCGAAACCGACGGCAAGCCAACCTATGACGGCCAGGCTTTAGGTGGTGGAGCGGGCGACTTCATAATCAAAATGACACTTGCAATAGATGACGACGGCAACTATACTGTCGCATCTTGTGACACAACAGTCGAGCAGATAGACGCGGCGGTTGCTGCTGAAAAAAGAGTCGTTGTGATAGCTTCTGATAGCGGTGTCATCATTGAACTACCGATGCTTCAAGGCGCTGAAGGCGACACCTATTATTTTGGCACGTTCGTGAATGGTAGTGTGATAATTTCATCCGTGCAAAAAATCTACGGGGGCACCGATGAGTGGCAAATCTCAGTGGCCCAAATCGGAGCGGAATATGTTGGCTACTCCAACACCGCACTACCGAGCGTCGCCAATGTCGGAGACGCTCTCAACGTACTTATCCCAAACTCTCACAGCCACGAAAACAAAGGTACGCTTGATAAGCTCTCCGACTTAAATGGAAAACTCCAATATAATGGCTCTGATATATCCATCACAAAAAACGGCGTTATCGCCGCACTTGGCTATACGCCAGAAGCAGTATCTACGCACGTTACCACGGGCTCAAACATCACCCTTGCCGACAACACCGAGTATCGCCTCACCGATGTCACGACCTTAAACCTAAGCTATCCAACTGGCGACTTCGAGTGCTGGATGCGCCTGAGTTGCGCGGCGAGTGATAAGGTCACCGTCACTCTGCCGGCAGGCACAAAGTATATCGGTGCAGCGCCCGATTTTAAAAACGGCGAGACATGGGAACTCAGCTTCAAGGACAAGGTTCTGGTTGCTCAGAAAGTCGGTGATGGATCGATGACACCAATCGAAACAGTTGAAGATGGCACAGAGGTGAGTTACTGATGGCAAAGAAGCTATATGAGGAATCGTCAATTCGAGACATTGCTAACGCTATCCGCGAGAAAAACGGCACTACAACGAAGTACAAAGTTGCCGAGATGGGGGCTGCGGTGACGGCGCTGCCAAACGAAGATACCATTACCCACGCCGATATTCCAAACTACGTAAAGGCAGAGGCGCTGGCGGTGGCGGAAAAGGTTAAGGCGGTGATGAAAGCCGACAGCATTGTGTTTCTTGCAATATCAGACTTCCACCACACTGGGACGCAGGCAGATAACTGGCAAACGAACATCAACGCGGGAAACCTGCATGCCTGCCAAGCTCTAAAGGTGCTATCTTATAGTCTCCCGCAGATCGATTTTGCGTGTATGCTCGGTGATGTAACTTTTGGCAATGCCAAAACAACGACCCAGCTAATGCAGCAGCAATTCGACCAAATCAACGGATGGCTCGGCGAGGCGTGGAAGAATATTCCACAGCTTCGCACGGTAGGAAACCACGACACCGGCGAATACAGCACACTTGTCGGCGCACAGTTTCTAAAAAACAACATCTGGAAGTACAACGAAGGTGCTGTGTACGGCAGTGAAGAATACGGATATTGTTACCGCGATTTTGCGGAAAAGAAACTCCGTGTCATCTGCCTGAACACCTGCGAGGGCGAGACAGTGAGCGGCGAGAACGCTGCGTACTGCTGCTCTCCGGAGCAGTTGCTATGGTTCGCCCAGACACTTTACGCCGTCGGCAGTAAAGCAGACGCGGCTCAATGGGGAATTATAGTTCTCGGACACTATCCGCTCGACTTAGGCGGCGCATATCCGACAGGAAACATCGTCAAAGCTTATGTCGCGGGGGAAAGCACGGTGCAGAACGGCGTTACGGTGAATTTTAACGGTCACAATTCTGCAAAGTTCATCGCAAACGTCCACGGACACAACCATTGTTTCCAGTTTGGAAAATTACACAGCGTGGCCAACGGGCAAGGAACGGAGTTTGACGCATGGCGTATGTGTACGCCTAATGCCTGTTTTTACCGCAACAACAGCGGAGTCGTAACGATGAACGGCATTTCGTTTGGAGACCCTGCCCCGCATGACAAGACGGCGGGAACAGGAAAAGACACGGCTTTCAATGTCAATGTCATCAATCCATCGGAGCAGGTCTTATACTCCTTTTGCTACGGCGCGGGCATTGACCGCACAATCGGCTATGCAGCCACTGTATACCACAGTATAACTAATACTTTGACCAACGTCACCACCAGCAATGATGCGGTAGCGGCAGAGGACGGCACGGCATACAGTGCTACTATCACAGCGGCAGACGGGTACACCATGAGCAGCGTCACCGTAGCAATGGGCGGCACGGATATAACGTCCACGGCTTACAACTCTGATACAGGAGTCATCAGTATAGCGGCGGTTACGGGCGATGTCGTGATTACCGCAAAGGCTACAAAGGTTGTGTCGTATCACAATCTTGTGCCTAAGGCAGTGGACAGTTCAGGTGCGTCTGCGCCGTATACCGATGGGCTAATGCTTAGTTCCAGCGGCGCGACTTCTGCTTACGCCCACTTCACCACCACGGGCTTTATACCGTTCGACGGCGGTGCAAATCATGTATATCGTATCGGCGGCGAGGGTATCGCATGGAATGAATACGGTGCTCGCATTGCGTGGTATAATGCTGATTTTACCCTCAAAAGCTCTGTGGTCAAATACGATAAGATTGGCACCAGCATATATTACCCAACCAAAATTGATGACCCAAATGCGGCGGTGGCATTTAGCACAGATATCAACGTTGCGCCCCCGCAGGGCGCGGCTTACTTCCGCGTATCGGCTAAAGGCAAGGGCGAAAATCTCGTTGTAACGCTTGATGAAAAAATTGAGTAACAGGAGGCGTAGAGCATGATCAGACGTCGGTTAATGATGCTTAAAAAATCAAGCGGCGGACTGCCCGAAGGCTATACCGCAGTTGATTATATACAAACGTCAGGCAGTCAGCGCATTGACACCGGAGTAAAATCTTCGGCGAGTATAGGAATGTCAGTAGATTTCTGTTTTACTGATGCACGCAACAACCAGAACTTGGCTCAGACATACAGTGAACCTGAGCATTATCAACTATTGGTTTTGATGATGTCCAGCTGGCAATCGCCCGATGGCGCGGTATGGTTTGTTTGCGGCTATTTAAATGCAATGCAATATTTAAAAAAGGCTGATACAGACAGACACATATATCATTTCAATGTGGATGGGCAATACACGGTAGAGATGGACGGTATAAAGTATGCAAAAGCCGACCCCTCGAAAACAACATTTCCTGCGGATGCACGAAATCTGTGGCTTTTTGTGCGCAATTCGCCATATGTCGATGGATATGCCCGTATGAAACTATACTCATGCGCGATATACGACGGCGGCAGAAAAATCCGCGATTTCAAGCCGTGTCTCGATGCTGATGGTGTTCCGTGTCTTTATGACCTTATCAGCAAAACAGCATTTTACAATCAGGGCAGCGGTAGCTTTACTTGGGGGTGATTAAATGTACGGAAAACTGGTAAACGGCGAGCTTCGCGGCGCACCGAGACCACTTAAAACGGCGGACGGCGACGTGTTTACAAACGACCCGTCAATATACCTCGCCAACGGTTACAAGCCAATAATTTTAACGGAATATCCGTCCGACGGAAAAAGTTATATCGACTCATGGACAGAAACAGAGACCGAAATAATACAGATATGGACGGAACTGCCGCAGACTGATGAAATTTCAGACTCAGAGGCACTTTCAATTATTACTGAGCGAGATGTTCAAACTTGAAAACTCCCCAAAATTTTGTTATAATATTCTTAACATAATAAAAAAAAGGAGAAAATCTATGATTGACCCTGTAATTGTTCAAATTCCTCCCGAAGCTGATAATATTCAACTACCCGACCCTAATCTACCCGACCCCAACCTTCTAAGCTTCTACAAAGAAAAAGAAGAAAGATGTTTTTGGATAGATGAAGAAATAAGCAGTCAAAGTCTTGAGATATGCCGTCTTATAATCCAATGGAATCGAGAAGATGAAAATTTACGCTTACCCCCAGAGAAGCGTAAGCCCATAAAATTCTTTTTCTTTAGCCCCGGCGGCGACCTCGATGTCAACTACACAATTATTGATACCATTCGCATGAGTGAGACTCCCGTCTATGGCATCAACATGGGAAGTTGTTGCAGTGCGGCGGCATATATCTATCTTGCTTGCCATAAACGCTTTATGCTTCCTCACGCATATTTCCTTTTCCATCAAGGCAGCGGTGCGTTTAACGGTTCTTACTTGGACATACTTTCTCAAATTCAATACTACCAAGAGCAAGTTGAGGAACTAAGTAGTATAATGAAAGAAAGCACAAAATATACCGACGAAGAACTGGCAGATAATATTACGGGCGAGTGGTATGTTCGTGCAAGCGAAGCATTAGAAAAAGGAGTTTGTCACGAGGTAGTAAACGATATAAAAACCCTACTATAAGGAGATAATAAATGGATAATCTGTATAAAGGTTATAGAGAGCTTATAATGGACGAGAAAAATGTGGCACAATTTTATGCGGACCCTGCCGCGTATTGTAACGACCTTGTAAATTTAAATCCAAATGAGTTCTTACTTTTGCAAGATTTACACGGAGAAACTTTTGATGTGTATAAAAATTCACCAAACGGTCCGGCGCCTGTTCGATATCCAATAGTATCCTCCCGCGCAGTTGGAACTTTGAAGCCGCGCAATATCAAACAGAAATTAGCATTAGCGCTATTGCAGGACGAAGCGGTCGGAGTTAAGCTTCTTCGAGGCGTATATGGCTCGGGCAAAGACATCCTAATGCTTTCCCAAGCCCTACACGATATCGAGCTTGGTAAATTCCAAAAGCTCGTATTTATTCGACCGAATGTGTCAATAAAAGATGTCCCTGATATTGGATATCTAAAAGGCGATGCTTATGAGAAACTAAGCTGGACATTGGGGCCGTTTTATGATAAGCTGGGCGGCGCGGAAGGAGTTGAGTATCTAATTGACGAAGGCGAGCTTGAACTCGTACCCCTGCCTTTTATACGCGGCCGCAGCTTCGAGAACTCGATTGTATATGTCTGTGAGGGGCAGAATATTACAACAGAGATTGCAAAGCTATTGATTTCTCGTGTAGGTGAGGGGTCAGAGCTTTGGATAAATGCGGATACACATCAGACGGATAATAAAATCTATGATAGAGATAATGGAATTATTAAGATGATTGATAGGTTAAAAGATGACCCTCTTTTTGGAATGGTTTATTTGGATAAAACGGAGAGAGGAGCCATTGCAAACTTAGCAAACAAGCTTGATGACTGAGTTTCAGTAGGCTTTGCCTACTTTTATATATAAAGGGGGGGGGAGAAAAAAGAAAAGTTTTCTCCCCTCTTTATGTTTTGGAGGGAGGTTTTATTGGGAGAAAATTACGCCGCTCGTTCGGTTTTTTTGCATACAAAACCAAAGGCTTGGTATCATAAACTTGGTGAAGATAAAAATTTGGCAGGGCTTGTGAGCGAGAGTAGCGCCTTACAAGCAAAGACCGACAGCACACTACAAAGCCAGATTCATAATATGGAACACCGAGAGGCCACAATATACCAGCAATATTTTAATGGGTGTACAACCTTTGAAAAATTTATTGAGAATCTTCGGAATCTTTTCTCTGAAAAGGGATATGGGCAAGACAAAGAGATTCTACAAAATTTTGGATCTGAAAATGCCCGAGCCAAACTAAAAGCATATTTTGGGACTTCTTATGTGTTTGCCAATAATTTTCAATTGACGGTAAATATAAAAAATCCCGGTGGAACAAATATTGATTTTAAAGCTTTACAAAATTTAGGTGATGGAATAACCGTTAGTCCGAAACATAGAAAGATTGAACTCAATATTGGCATTGATGATGATAATATAGGAAAAATAAAAGAGTCTTTGAATCTTATTTTTAATACACGCTTTAACCCTAAATCTTCTTACAAAGGCGGAGTAAAAAATTTCTTAAACAATATTGACAAAAGGATTGAAGATTATATAACAATAGTTGGTGGAGTTGATAGTGCCAAAAACTCTCTAAAAAGTGGTTACACGCTGGTAGGCGGACCAAACTCACCTTTTAGATATACCGAAGAAGATATTACCGGCGCAGAAAGCAATCCCTCAATTGAGGCTGATATTAATTCTGCCTTAAAAGACATAAAGCAGTTCTTTCTAAGTCCCAATGGAATGAATATTCATAATGGAAGCCCTGCTTTGCGGTCGGCTTTTGAACTAACTTGGCGAACTAATATAGAGGCAAAATTTTCCCAAGCAGCGTTCTTTATGAAAGGTGGGGTTTTAAACTATCTAATTGGTGCATTAGGCGAATTTCAAACAGCTCTAATCAATAACTATATACTTCGAAGAGCAGGAGGATTAACTCCGGAAGCTATTTCAAGAATATCTGAAACTATTGGACAAAGACAACAGAGCAAAGTAGACGTAACCGTATTAAAGGATATTGGTATACAAGTCAAAAACTATGATTTAAATATCTTTGAATCGGCTCGACGGGGAATTATGTATACAACTAATACCCCAAAGAAGTTTTTAAATGCATTGCAAACAACAGGAGCAATAACAAATAAGCCAGATGATACTACCATATTTACTTTGGAATCATTTATAGCCAACTATGCCTTTTCCGCAGATTACCGAACTTTAACAAACGCTTCGGCTTTTGAAAAAAAGGTTAAAGAAATTTTTGAAACTTACTATGCCGAAATGTATAATTTCGCAGTACAAGCCGATTTAGATGATACAGTTTTGTTCTACTCTATCGCGGGCGAATATTTAATACCTGCTTCTCGTATTTTGCAGTTAATTAGTCAAAATGGAAGCATAACAAAAATACCTTTGAACATATCGTGGCCACAGCCGCATACTTATGAGTATTTTTATCCTACAAAGAATATGGCGAGTCCGCCTTGGAGACAATACTGGGAACCAAGAAAAAGCGCAGAGCCACCTTATATTCCAACAGACGAACAATCTACTAAAATTGACAATCTTTTAAGCACAGTAAGTTTTTCAACAGGTTTTCAATTTACAAATCTAAAAAACTTTTTAACAAAATATAACATGTTTGACTGAGAATTGGGAGAAATAAAAGTCAACTAATTGGAGGTTACTATGAAACTAAAAAACTTTCTCTCCCTCGGGGTGTTCTTACTAATCTGCGGGCTATTGTCCGCCGCAACTGTAAGAACAATACCTGCGGAGAAATCAGCGGACGGAACGCTTAACACAACTACAACGTCCGTTGTCTGCGAAACCACCACTGAGGAAGAGACGGTTATAATTGAAACTGAAACTGAAACCGAAATTATAACCACAACGAAAGCAATCGAAACTACAACGCGCGCGACTATAAGAAAATCGAAAGCGTCAATGCATGTGCCGTCAGAGATTTCTAATTTTAAGTCGTATATGGATTATCGAATGATAACCCGCGGCGCACAACTTGAATTGCAGAAACAAGCTTATACAGATGCTAATGGCTGCCGCAAGGTTGGTAATTACTTCTGCATAGCGCTTGGCTCGTATTATGGAAGTGAAATTGGTGCTAAGTATCGTATTCATCTCTCGGACGGTACAAGCTTCCTTGGAATACTTGCCGACCAAAAAGCGGATAAGGACACAAATGCAACAAATCAATATACAATCTACAATCGAGATATTATTGAGTTTATTGTTGATACTAATCGTCTGCCTTCCGCAGTACAACTAAGTGGGTCGCTTAGTTCTTTGGAAAAGTTTGAGGGGAAAGTCGTAGGAATCGACAAACTTTGACTTTTTTAAACATTTTTGATATAATATAAGTGTAATATAGGAGAGAAAGGAGGTAAAAGGAAATGCTTATGGGATTTGATATGTTTAATGATTGCCTTGAAATGATTGAGGAATGTGAGGATAAGAGGGAATCATTAGCAGAACTTGGCATTGAATTTTCGGATAACTCAATTGTGGAAAGGATGGAAAACAAGCTGATGGAGGTTGTTCTTGCCGCTGCACCGACTTCAAATGAAGTCAATGTCATCCTTTGGTGGATGTGGGAGAACGGCTTTGGTAAGAATCGAAGTCCTCTAAGTTGGAACGGGCGTATTCAATACTTGAATAGCGCGGAAGAGCTTTGGAATTTCATCAACAAAGGAGTAAAGGGAGGAAGGGAGGCTTAATTAAGCCTCTCTTTCTTTTTTAGTTGGAGGTAGTGGTGAAGAGAGTTAAGAGAGCATTGTTGTTTTGTCTCTTTGGGTTTCTTGTAGTTATAATCTTTTCGTTAATCTTAGATTCTAACTTACAAGGCGCGCAAGGGTCAAAACCTATCAAAGAAGATGAACCGAGCACATATGACGTTGGCAATTATGTGGATCTGTTTATACTGGACGGGTCGCCGCATTGTGAGTACCTGTTTGTAGACGTGATTGTAAATGGAAAGCTTACTCATACAGATGAGGATACCCATACAATCGTACTCCAAGACCTCAATGATGAATCTCGATACCTGCGCGCGATTGTACCAAAAGAAAAATGGACAAAAGTAAAATTCTTCTCGAAAGGACAAAAAATTTATATCAGCGCTTATGCAATCAAACTAACCTACTTTAATGAACCAATAGTAGAGGTTCGTGAGATAGGGAAAATTTGAATTTTTTCCCTTCCTTTGATATAATATTTATAGAAAATGAAAGGAAGGAAAGAATATGTCTATGACCAGAGGGTTGGACTATGTTAACGAGCTTGCGAATGGAAAGCAGATTTACAAGGAAGCCAAAAGTCTGTTAGAAATTTATGACTCCGAGTATAATTGCGGCGGCTTTGCATTGGGGATTCGGGATTGGTATCTTCCGTATGCCGACGATGGTGAGTATGAGTCGGAAGAATTGGACGAATGTTATTACCAGTATTGCGATGACTTTCACCCGGGTTATGGCAAGCGATATGCAAAGGCCTGTACTGTGCGCGGTCGTATTATGGTTAATTTTATGGTCAGTACGCTTGACTATGTGCGAGAGATTCAGCATTCGTCGGAGATAAGGGATGACGAGTATTTGGTTCTTTTTCGAGCCTCTGGTAATGACTTCCATTTTATAAGACGAATGGAAGATGGCTCGTGGGCGCACAAGATGGGTAGCTCCAAAATCGAAACTCTTACGCGCAAAGAGATTGAACCTGCTTGGCACGCAACGTATAATAATTATCAAGGAAAGGTTTTCCTTTTGGCTGTGAAAAAGCAGCACGACCAGCCCGAATATTAAGAGCTTTAAAATTTTTGAAATTCTATGAGAATTTTAGTATAATATATATAGAAAGTGAAAGAGAAGAAAGAAAGAAAGGGGAGGCTTCTGAAATGACTGAATGTTATCCTTGCTTCCGTGAAGATGTAACCGCTGATATAAATGCTCTTGGACTTCAAGATGATGTTGTCTATTGTGAGAATAATGGTTATGATAGAGTCGTTTATGATGAAGATGCCGATGTAACGGTTTGGTCAGGAGCCTCCCGTCTTGTATTTCCTTATCACAATCTTGTTTGTAAACTTCCCGTAACTAAGATAGCTCACTGGAAAGAGAACGAAGAGGGTGAGTGGGAAGAGGAATCTCAGTGGGATTTTGATGACCATTGCGCGGTAGAGTTAGAGAATTATGAACTTTCTATTAAGGAAGGACTTGATAAAGCTTTCGCGCCTTGTGAGTTTTATGATATGGTGAATGGTATTCCGGTCTATGTTATGGAGCGAGCGGAAAAAATGAAAAAGGGAATAATTCCCTCAAAAGAAACTTCCGAAGCTTGCGAGAAAGATGAGCTTGACTATTCTTGGGACGCTTCACTTTGGGAAGTTTTTGTCCAGTATTATGGTATTGAGTTTTGTAAGAGATTGACTACTTTTCTTCAAGATAATTATATAAATGACATTCGCTTTGATAACTGCGGAATAATCAATGGACGCCCTGTTCTTATTGACTATTGTGGATATTGGGAGGATTAAGAATGGAAGATGTTTTTATGATTTCGTTTTCAAACAAAGAAAATTTCCATAAGTTTATGGATATCGCGCTCGACGAAGGTTGGGAGTGTATTGTGAGTGCTGACTGTGAAGGAGTCCCAATGATTCAGGTTAGTTCTGCTGCACAGTATGGTGGTCCAGTAGCCACTTGGAAAGAGCAGGAGTAATATAAAAATGGCAGCTATAGTAAATTTACAACTGCGGTCTTTTGATGCTGCCTTGTCTATATTATAAAACGAAAGAAAGGAAAAAATTATGGAAATAATTAAGGATACTTATAATAAATCCACTGAATGTTTTAATTGTGGCTCTACTTTTTTGTATAATGAAAAAGACATTGAGCCTGTATATCCATCAGCCGAATATAAAAAAACATATACTAATATGATAAAAAGTAGAAAAGATGTCGATTATGTTAATTGCTATAAAGGTAAGGCAATACATTGTCCTCTTTGTGGTGCAATAATTCTTGTTGAGGAAGTAAAGTTTTTTGGTAGAAAAGGATAAGATGAGCACTCTTAGCTTAGCTGGTAAAGCATTTGACTTTTAATCAAAAGAGCGTGGGTTCGAATCCCACAGAGTGTACCAGAAGGTCGGTTCGATTCCGACTCGGTGGTCGAGGTCTGGTGAGAAGAGAGGTAGGTTCGATTCCTACAAAGCTCTGGTGAGCAAAACGACCAAAGGTTTGAGGGTGTGCCATTCGGCGGTAATGACCTTCGCGCAAGCGAGAAAACCCTCATCGATTGAATACAATGCGGGCAACCGCTTAGAATAGGAGAGAAATGTTTATGGAGATATACTGGTCAATTCTTACAGGCAGAGGTTATCCTACGAAAGAAGATAAACTAAGAGAAGAAGAAGAGTATCTGCGCCAGTTGGAAAAAATTCGTTTAATGCTGGGCGCAGAGAAAGGGTCAGACAAAAGAGAAGAAGAGTTTGAGGTACTTGTAGATTCGATTAAGGGACTACACGAAGCCGTCAGTATAAGAAGAGCTGACTGCGAGAAACAAATCGAAAATGCGAAAGCAAAAATAGAAGCTGCGCACGAAGAGTATGCGCGAGTCACAGAAATAGAAAAGAAAATTATCGACTGTAATATGGGTATAATAGAAGAATTAGAGTGCGCTCAGAGAAAAACTTTAGAACAGCTATTGGGTATTTTTTACAAGCACAATGGAGACTTTACCGAAAAAGAGTTTAAAGAGCTTGAGAACTTGACAATGAAGTGAAATAAAAACAAGAACCATACGAACTCCTAATTCGTATGGTTTTCATTTACTTTGGAAGATTTAATGTCTGATAAATATTTAATTAATTAAGGTGGTGGTCTTATGTCACATATTTATGTGACGGGTTAGCGACACTCATGGTAATATCGATTGCCAAAAATTCAATAGCCCCTACTTTCCTGCGGTGGAGGGCGACTACGTTATAATTTGTGGAGACTTCGGCGCAGTGTGGGACGGGACAGAGGAAGAGCAGAAGTTGCTGGACTGGTATAACGACAAGCCTTGGACGACTTTATTTTGCGATGGAAATCACGAGAATTTTGACCTTCTTTCAAAGTACCCTGTGGAAGAGTGGAATGGTGGAAAGGTTCATCGAATTAGACCGAAAGTCCTCCATTTGATGCGCGGGCAGGTCTTTACGATTGAGGGTAAGACATTTTTTGTAATGGGCGGCGCATCGTCGATTGATAAAGAGTATCGTACGGTAGGATTAAGTTGGTGGGCGGAAGAGCTTCCAAGTGTCCGTGAAATGGAAGAGGGGTTCGCAAACTTAGAGAAAGTTGAATATGCGGTTGACTATATAATAACCCATAGTGCGCCGTCAATTGCGCTACCTTCAATAAATCTAACTTATAAACCTGACGTACTTACAAAATATCTTACAGTTATACAACAGATTACGGAGTATACCCATTGGTACTGCGGGCATTATCATGTCAATAAAAAGCTACCATATAATTGTACAACAATTTATAATGCGTGGTGTCGTTTACCAAAGGAAAATTGATATTTTCTTTTTTATATAGTATAATATATATAGAAAGTGAAAGGAGAGAAAGAAATGAGCTACTGGGAAGAAATTGCTGAGAAAGTTGCGGAAGACTTTGGTGTTATGGTAGATTATAAGGACCGCTTCTTTGTTTGCCCTGAGTGCGGCGAGCCAATCTATGAAGACGATTGGAAAGAGAGCGATTGTCTCGGTGTTTACGGCGAAGCTTGGTATTGTCCGATTTGTGGAGAGCTTTTAGTAGAGAGATAAACAAGGAGGACCAATGCGGCGGGCGCCACTGTCTATGAAAGAGATTGGATTATAGAAGATGAGGGGCAGGATTTTATGAATTTTCTGCCAGAAGAGCATTAAAAGGAGAATAAAATGGAAATTATCTATCGAGCATTGGCGGATACTTCAAAAGAAAAAGATTTTTCTACAAGAGAAGCGTGCGAGGAATATGAGCGAAAATATCTTCCAAGAATGTGGGCGGTAGATGGAACTCTAACTATCTATCCTAATGAGGGTTATTTTGTTGAAGTTAAAGATAATATGACTGCATTCTGGCTTCAAAAGTTATATCCCAATGAGAACTGGAAAGACTTGGGCGCGGAGGGGATTGGAATCTATCGTTGGGATTTGGTTTTTGAGCGATACGAGAAGATTAGTTTTTATAACTACGAGATGATGAAAACTTTTGTTGAGAATAATCGTGACAACCTGTCCGAATGGTTATGATTTAGGGTCGCGCGCACTGTAAGGAGGTAATTAAGTTGGAAATTGTTTATAGGGCAATGACGGGTACTGCCTTGGAGAAAATTTTTACTTCTGAAGAAGAGTGTAAGAGATATGAGTATTTGAACAGTATAAAAATGTGGGATTGGACAGGAGAAAGAACTGATGATTTTTCGCACGCAATGGTTCTTCTTCTTCCTCCGCGATGTGAACAGCTTCTTCGTGAGCGATGGGGAGATGAGACAATTTTTAACCCAGAGGGTCCTTTTAGAGGGCTTCTTGATGAGGCAGGTTATCTTGTTTGTACTCCCGGATTTTATTTTTATGATACAGACCACCATCAGTTCTTTTTTGGTGGGAAAAATTTTCTTAGAAGTGTGCGTAATTTCATTGATAAAAATCCGAAAGAAGTCAATGAAATGGCGTCTTATTAATAAGCAATTATATAATTATAGAAACTAAAAGGAGATAATAAAATGGAAGTAAGAACTATATATGTAGCTTTTCCGGGAACCTCTTATGAGGTATCGTTTAAAACCAAAGAGGAATGTCGTAATTATGAGCAGACGATAACTCTAGAGATGTGGGATATAGAAGGTAACAGAACCCTCAACGGAGAAGAAGCAATGTTCGTAAAAGTAGACAAAGATATGATGCCGGTTCTGTTTGATAAGTACGGAAAGAAGAACTTTCCCGGACTTAGTGAAGAAGACTATGGATGCTTTTATTGGGACGATTACGATGAGACATTCCATTATCTTGACGAAGCGACAATGAGAAGAGTTCAGAGGTTTATGAATACACATGAGATAGCGCCTTGTTAATAATGCGGGCGAGGGTCAGGTTGGGAGATTAGGTAGTATGATGATTTATGTAATACCTAAAGATGGTGATGAACCTATTAAAATCGTTTTTGAGGATGGGAAAGAGGATGATGAGGTATATCTTATTGATGAGCATCCAAGCCCCGAAGAAGTTGGAAAAGCATTTAGAGCATTATATGAAAGATTAATGTCTTTTTGATAAGAGAAGAGGGTCGCGCGCATCGTGGGTTAGAGAGAAAGTAAGTAGGAAATAGGAGCTATTTTTTGAAATTCGAAAAATGACCGAAAAACGCAGAGGAAATAGTAGGTTTCTTCTACTTCTTAATGTAAGTAGAAATGTAAGTAAAAATACAAGTATAATTGTAAGTATAAATGTAAGTATACTTATAAGTATACTTGTATTTTTATTTGTAAGTATACTTACAAGTATACTTATAAGTATACCTACAATCCAACTTACAATAATTCCTTTTTTCTTTCTTCGTAATAACCCCTTTCTCTTTTCGCACATTTAGCATCGAGCGCGATGCGCGAGAGGCGGTATGGCGCGAAAGGAGAAAGGACTTGTAAGCCGAATTGTAAGTTTAGTGTAGGTTGGATTATAAGTATACTTATAAGTATACTTACAAGTATTTGGGATTTTTTTCGGAAAAGCGTGGGGGAGGGGTGGTGTGGGTCGGCTTACAAGTATACTTATAATCTAACTTATAAGTATATGGGATTTTTTCTGAAGGGGAGGGGGCTTGTGGAAAGGGCGTAGAGGGAGGGGCTTCGGTTTTCCTCGGTTTTTCGTGGGCTTTCGCCCCGGTTGCTAACTCGTAAGCCGACTTACAATAAGACTTGTAATCCTACTTATAATCCCTCGTATTGCCCACATACCTCCGACGTCGCAAGGGGAGGGACGGCCGTTTGGGTCTTTGGCGCAGCGGAGCCATGGGCGAGAAAACACGGCGGCGAAGAGAGAGGAGCGCAAAGAGGGGAAAAGCTTTGGGAAGTGAGCATAAGGTTATGAAAACCCATTAACACCTGTAAAAGTGGCTGCCCTCAAATTTCGTAGATTGTAAAATTTTTATAAGTATGGGTGTAAACTTACTTGTAAACTTTCTTGTAAATTTACAATAATGGCGAGACCCCGGTTGAACCGTAACGGATTGTGAGCGAGAATTTTCGGAAAAATTTTCCGAAAAATCGTAAAAATTGTAGAAATTTTCCAAAAAAATCGCAAAAATTTTCCAAAAAATTGTAGAAATTTTCCAAAAATTTTCCAAAAAATTGTAGAAAAATTCCAAAAAAACCTACGAAAACTTCCCAAAACCTCTCCCTCCTACCTATAAATCTGCGCGCAACCCTAAAAAGTTTTCTTCGCGCATTGCCTAACCCGCTCTCTAAGCCATAAAAATATACTATTTTCCTTTCTACTTTCTTTTCTTACGAACAACTCTTCCGATTTTCCTTTTCGTTGTCAAAAAACATTGAATTTTTCGGAGCGGGTTTATCTATGTCTTAGCTTACTTTGAATGCGCGCACTTCACTTAACTAAAGCGGTTTGAATGGGAGCGGGTCCCGCGCATCGTAGGTTTAAATGTAAGCTATCTTGTAGGCTCTTACTCACAGCTCCACAGATAATCCAAACCCATATCTAAACCTATACCTAAACTTACACTCAAACCCGCTCCCAAACCTACAATACCTCCTAAAATTTGAAAACTTTCCCTTTTTGGACTATAATATATATAGAAAGTGAGAGAGAGATAAGAGCGATACGAGCTTATAACCCGTATTATTTTCCAAAAACCAAAATGTTTTTGGCACTCCTAAGCGTTCATATCCAAATTCATGCCATGAACCCGCTCTCTCCCACTTCCCAATCTACTAAAAAAATTTTTTGAAAGGAAGAATTGTAGAATGACACAGAGAGAATTTTTTGAAAACATCCACGAGGGCAACACCGTTACTGCCGAGATGGAGGAGTATGCTATCGCTGCTCTTGCCAAGCTTGACAAGGCTAATGATGCACGCCGTGAGCGCCAGTCGAAGAAGGCGCAGGAGAACGCACCCCTGCTTGCGCGCATTGAGACGGATATACTCACGACCGAGCCTACAGTTGCGGCGAATGTTGCGGCGATACTTGGCACATCCACTCAGAAAGCCAGTGCTCTGCTTCGTGCTCTGGTGGCAGAGGGTCGTGCGCAGGTTCAGGATGTTAAGGTTACTGGCAAGGGCACGCAGAAGGGCTACTTCAAGGCTTGAACGAGTTCGACTTGAGAGCGGGTGCGCATTATCGTAAGTTAATGTATGTGCTGGCGTAGGAGAAAGACCAAGGGATAACCTTGGTCTTTTTTCTTTTATTGCGCCCGCTTCAGTTCACTAAAGCAGCTCATACAAAATTTGACTTTTGCCCGCTCGCAGCTCCCTTAGGTTTTATTATAAGCCTGCTCACATCGCAGCTCCCACAGCTCCACCAACGCAGCTCATCTACGTCCCAGCTCATACGCAGCTCATTCCCAGCTTATGCAGCTGCCTAATCGCAGCTTGTATCGCAGCTCATATACCCACTTATATGCCCGCTCCCAGCTGGGAGCGGGTTCTGTCTATGTCAGGACTTACCGGCGGGCGCGCGGATTGTGCACGAGAAAAATTTTTGGAAAGAATTTTAATATAGAATTATAATACGGAATAAAAATTTGTCAATACTTTTGAAGAAAAATAAAAAATGGAGTTGGGACGTGTAACGTCCCAACCCACTCAAAAAGAAATAAGAGGACTATTGCCCTCTTACTTCTATAAAGGAATATTCAGTTTAGGAAAGTGAATACGAATTGATAAGACGCTTTCCGTTTGCCACCTGTGCGACATCAAGACGGTTTTCATTGACAAGCTGTCGGAGCAGTGCATTTGCTTTCTGAGAAGTAATTTCCACCTTTTCGGCAACCTCTTTTCCTGTCATCGGTACACCCTCTACAAAGCAAGCAAGTATGCTCTCTTTAATCTCATCGTTCTCTTTCTGTGCGGGCGTGCGATAATTCTTTCTCTTTTCGGCTCTCTCATCGAGCTTTTCAAGTTCCGCGGTTGCGTGCTCTATCATCTCATCAGTGATAGTGCCGCCGTTCATAATGCTCTTGAAGAAATCTCTCTGTGTCATAGTCTTTTTTCCTTTCTCGTTTTATAGTCTGTCGTTGACTTATTAGTTTTTCAAGGGGTTTACTTCCTCTTGATTACAGTTATATTATACTCTTATAGAGTAGAAATGTCAATACTTGACTTGGGACGTATAACGTCCCAACTTAGATTTTTTCGGTAAAAGAAAAAAGAGGGTTATCCCCTCTTCTCTCTTTTTTCTTTTATGAGTTTATTCTGTTCTCGCTGTTTTTCATCTCTCGCAATTTTCTTTTGCTTTTCCTCATCTTTTTTCTTTGCGATTTCTTTTTTCTTTTTCTCGTTTATCACATATTCTTCCGCAAGAGAATACGCATCAAAAATGTCCCCGTCACGGCTGCCCGATGGAATACTCACCGCGATTTTCATAAAAGCCTCATCACCGTTTTCGTAGACAATCGGGAAAGCAACTTCATTATTCTTTATCCGAATTGCTTCGTTGCCCTGTGACTCAATAAAATCCATTAGTTCTTTTATGAAAGAATTCCGCATTTTTTCGTTTTCTTGCTTTCTTGTCATATTTTTCTCTCCTTTCTTTTTACAAGTAAATTATATCATATTTCTTTAAAAATGTCAACACCGAAACTGGGACGTATTACGTCCCAACTTACATTTTTCTACAGAAGAAAAAGGGGATTATACCCCTTTTTCCCTTTTTTCTTTTATGAGTTTATTCTGCGCGCGTTGTTTTTCGTCACGCTCAATTTTCTTTTTCTTCTCTTCTTCTTTTCTTTTTGCTGTCTCGGCTTTCTTTTTTTCGTTTATCTCAAATTCTTCGTGAAGTGAGTAAGCGTCAAAAATATCGCCATCACGACTTCCAGAGGGGATACTTACGGCAATTTTTACAAAAGATTCGTCGCCGTTATCATAAACAAACGGAAAGGCAATTTCATTTTTCTTTATTTGAATTACTTCATCTCCCTCTGATTCTATTAAAGCCCAAATTTTTTTAAGAATTTCAGTTCGTTTATTTTCATTTTCTTGCTTTCTTGTCATATTTTTATCTCCTTTCCTTTTTTTACAAATAAATTATACCATAACTTTTTTAAAAAGTCAACATTTGACTTGGGACGTTTGACGTCCCAGTTTTTCGGTAAAATTGAGAGTGGGAATAATCCCACCCTCATTTTTCTTTACTCGGTTATCGAATAAGAATTGACAAGACGCTTGCCATTCTTAATTTCCTCAACGGAAAGTTTGCCCTCGCCCACAAGCTGGCGGAGAAGTGCGTTTGCTTTCTGCGGAGTAATACCGACCGACTCGGCAACCTCTGCGCCCGACAGAGAGACCCCCGCGGTGAAGTGAGTGAGAATAACAGCCTTGATATCCTCGTTTTCCCTCTGCTTTTTCGTGGGAGTGTTACGGCGATACTCTGCCTCGTGGGCAAGCTTGGTAAGTTCCTTTTCGGCAAAACTGTTCATATCCTCGCTGATGTTTGCCTCGATAACTGCGTTGTAAAAATCCTTTCTTGTCATAACTTTTTTCCTTTCTCGTTTTTTAGTCTATCGTTGACTTATTATTTGTCAAGAGTTCTTTTTGTTTTCCCTCTTGATTACAGTTATATTATACTCTTATAAGGTGGAAATGTCAACACTTGATTTGGGACGTATAACGTCCCATCTGCGGTGGAGAAAAAAGTGATGATTGCTCACCACCTTTTTTCTTTATTCGACTTCTCCTATTATCTTAAACGGAAAAAAGATAATTCCACGGGAGAATTTATGCTTTGTCTTTTTTCCAATTAGCGAAAAAATTTGTGATTCAATTTCCGCGTCATCAATCGCACAATGTGCCTCGACGAAATTCTCATCTTGCATTAAAAACTGATATGCTGTTTCTGCCGAAGTAGAAAAATATTTTCCGCTACTTGTGAGACGGTTATTATCATAACAAAATTCTCTAAAATCATCATTATTGAGTAGATGTTTACAAGCAAGACCCCAAACATCAAAGAGCGGGTATTTTTTATTTCTAAAATAGAAATAATCACCATTGAAGTTTGAACCGCTTTTATTGTTTTTTAGAATATAGTCGCATTTTTTCTTCTCGGAATTTATAAAGTTATTATAATCGCCCGAGTATAGCGCGCGGATATATTTTTCAGTAAAAGGAATTGCTTTTTTAAAATCGAACATAGAATTATAAGCGCCGACAGCGGAAACGACTTGTAAATCGTTTTCAAAATTTTCCGCAAAAGAATCCCACTGCATACAGGATATTTCTTTATTGGAAAGTCTTTCAATATATATCGGGCGCTTTATTGCATAATAAGCAGTATCAAAAATTCTCATATCGAAAAATATTTCCGATATCAAACAGCTTACACGCTTGTATATATTGCCGTTGATATCAATTATTTGATAGCCGATATCATATATCAAAGGCTTGGCAATAGCTATTTTCTTTTTGTTTTCCGGTAATTCCATTTCAGAAACAAATGGCAGTGTTGCCGTCTCACAGTCGAGAATCATATAATACTTTCTTCTTTTGTCGAATTTTTCCATTTTGTTTGATTCCTTTCTTAATTTCTGATAGTATTATACCACGGGGAAAGAAAGAAGTCAATACCGGAGTTGGGACGTATTACGT
>ULZB01027028.1_pt1 | contig 40723 bp, 48 predicted proteins | sample 1962691 | NCBI WGS metagenome assembly ULZB01 (sample SAMEA4835878, study PRJEB28245) | human gut metagenome | biome: gut microbiome; material: fecal sample | place: Denmark | collected 2008 | reverse complement strand
TTTTATATTATTTTTTAATTTTAGGTTTAGCAATTAAAGAGGCAATATATCCAAAAAATACAGCAGCAGCAATTCCTCCACTTGATGCTTTAACACCACCAATAAATGCTCCTAAAAGTCCAGATTTTTGAACTTCTTCTATAGCACCTTTAGCAAGATTTGCACCAAATCCAGTTAAAGGAACAGTAGCACCGGCACCCAGCAAAGTCTATTACATATTTATATATACCAAGTCCACCGAAGTATTGCGCCAGCAGTAACAAAAGTTACTAATATTCTTGCAGGAGTTAATTTTGTTTTATCTATTAATATTTGTCCAATTATACATATAAGACCTCCCACTGCAAAGCATCTTAATAATTGCATCCAATCAATACTTTGTAAAAAATCCAAATTTTATCACCTCTTCTTCTAGATTTCTATACTAATAGCATGAGCAATACCAGGAATAGATTCCCCTTGTTGTGTGCTTGTAGAGTTCATTAAAGCACCTGTTGCTATTAGTAATATTTTCTTTAATTTTTTTTCTTTTAGTTGTTTAAAAAAGTATCCAGAAAAAATTGTTCCAATACAAGCACATCCACTACCACCAGAATGAGTATCTTGTTTTTCTTTATCAAACATTAAAACACCGACAATCATTATAATTTGATCTGATATTATATCCTTTTGTTTCAGCAAGTTCTATTAGAATATCTTTACCTATATGACCCAAATCTCCTGTAATAATTGCATCATAATAGCTTGGTTTTCTTTCTGTATCTTTAAAGTGAGTAATTAATGTGTCAAGTGCAGCAGGTGCCATAGCTGCCCCCATATTATTAGCATCTTTTATTCCCATATCAACAATCTTTCCGAGGTGTAATATGAGTTATATATGGACCTACTCCTGATGATGTTAAAATAGCTGCACCAGAACCTGTAACAGTCCATTGTGATGTAGGAGGTCTTTGATTTCCGAGTTCAAGTGGAAATCTAAATTGCTTTTCTGCACTACAAAAATGACTAGATGTAGCACATAAAACATTAGTAGCTCCGCCTCCTTCTATAAACACACTACCTAAACACATACTTTCTACAAATGTAGAACAAGCTCCAAATACTCCAAAGAAAGGGATACTTAATTCACGAAGTCCAAAGCTAGAAGAAATACATTGATTTAATAAATCACCTGCAAAACAGTAATCAATTTCAGTTGCTGGAATATTTGATTTTGTTATAACAGTGCTTACTGTTTCTTTTATAATTTTGCTTTCGGCTTTTTCCCAAGTTTTTTCTCCCCAAAACTCGTCTTCTAAACATTGGTCGAAATATTTTGCCATGGGTCCTTCAGCTTCTTTTGGACCTACAATGGATGCTGTTTCTAGAATTGTTGGTGGAGTATCAAATTTTATTGTTTGTGAACCAATTCGTTTCAAGATAAATCCTCCTTTATTTAAGAAATTTTATAATTTAAATTTGTAAAGTTTTATGAAGAGAGCTAAATAATAGAAAAGAGCACTCTTAATTTGTATATAAATAATTTAAAGAATGTCATAATGTAATTTTTTAAGCGAAAAATGTAGCAATTATTCCTATAATTACAGATGTAGAAATACCAAATACTAATACTGGTCCTGCAACAGTAAACATTTTTCCTCCAACACCCATAACATAACCTTCAGATTTATATTCGATGGCAGGAGAAACAATTGAATTTGCAAAACCTGTAATAGGAATAAGTGAACCGTGCTCCTGCAAATTTACCTATTCTATTAAAAATGTTTAAACCAGTTAAAATTGCAGCAAATCCAATTAGTACAATAGATACTACAGTAGATGAAGCAGTTTGATCCATTCCTTTATATATACAAAAATCCATTATTAATTGACCAATTACACATATTAATCCGCCAACCCAGAATGCATTAAAGCAATTTTTTAATATAGGTGAGTTTGGTGATTTTTGATCAACATAGTCACTATATTCTTTTTGTGTTTCTATAGGTTTCATTTATTTACCTCCTTAATTTCTATCTCTATCTAAAGTAAAAGATAAGTCAAGGTCTACATAGTATTCTTCTATTTTTTTACCGCTGATTTTAGCTCTTTGTTCTAAAACTTTTACAGTAGATAGATAATCTATAGTTTTTGATGCTTCTTCGATAGTTTTATTAATAGCATCTTTCCAAGATACATTAGATGTACCTGTGATTATTAAATGTTTTTCCATGTTTTACCTCCATTTTTTTGATAGTTAAAAATAGTATGTGTAAAGTTTTTTAAGTTATGCATAAATTATAAATTTTAGTTTTTTATAAATTAAAATTTTTCTGTTTTTAAATAGTAATAAAAATAAACATATGATTTTATTAAGTTACATCAAATAGAGTTAGCGTATACAATATTACAAAAATATTACAAAAATATTAAAAATGTATGAAAAAAAAGAATAATTTAAAAATATTAGCTCTTTTGTGTTATAGTAGAATAAAAAGAAAGAGTATTTTTCTAAAATAAATAATATTATAAACAAGTAAAAATGAAATTGTAGAATCAGGAAAGTATCATAAAGGGGGAGAATAATTTATGAAAAGTAAAAAGATAATTTGTATTGTATTAATAATATTTTTAATATTTTGTATTAATAAACAAGCATATGCAGTGCAAGACAATGAAATAAATAACGATGTTAATCAAGAAGAAGGTATTAATAGAAATAATATGGAAATAGAACTTACTGGTGTAGAAGCTGGTAAGAACTGTGAAAATAAAGAAGTAATGATTGATGTAAATATAAATAATGCAATTTATGTAAATAGTGGAACAATACAAATAGAATATGATTCGGATTTAAAATTTGTAAATATAGAAAATAAAAATGGAGATTATTCTATAGAAGCAGTAAATAATAAAGAAGAAAGTATACTAGTGCTTGCTTTTACATCAAATGAAGGACAAACAGGTGATCTTAGAATATGTTCTTTAAAATTTAAATTACCACAAACAATAAAAGAAGAAAAATACTATAAATTATCTTTTGGAGAAGAGACAAAATTAATAACAACACAAGTATTTGGTAATAAATATAAACTTTTTCCAGCTACTATTCATTGTGAGAAAAGTGAAAAAAGTACAGTTATAAAATATATACTAATAGCAGTTGGAGTAGTGATATTAATAGTAATTATTATAATTTTAATGAAAGATAAAAAAAGGGTGATATGAGATGAAGAAAAATATAAAGTATATAATATTAATTTGTATCATAATATTAATACTTGGAATAGTATTTTATGTACTAACAAGTAAAAATAAAGTAGATACTATTAATGAAGATTTTGCATTAATAATAGCAAAGGATAAATATAACTTATTACTAGATTATATGCAAGCTAACAATATGGATTTATCTGTAGATGATAGTAATTCAGAAGGCTATGATTTTAATGGGGAATATTATTTAAAAATTGATAATTATAATGATACAATTAAAGCTAATATTGCAGATGAAGAGATAGAGAAATTTAAAAGTATAGCACAAATTATAGAAAATGATGGAAACTATTATATTAATATAAATAGAATAAATGCAAAAAGAGATTCTACATATAGTTCAACACAAATTATATTAAAAAGTGTAACAAATGATGAAATAATATGTGATGCAGAGTCGTTTTATATAAGCTATGATGAACAAGGTAATAAACAAAATAGTAAAATTATACAAGAGTTTAAATTGAAAAATATAAATAAAACTTGGAAGGTAACGGAATTTGAATTACCATATTAGAGAATTAAATATTAAAAATAATTTGAGCCATTTGCAGAATTTATTTTAAAAAAAGCAAGAAAGGGATGAAATTTAGAATGAAAATTAAACAGAAATTAAAAAAATTGCAAATAACTATTTTATTAATAATTATATTAAGTTCATATATAATTATTATACCAAATAAAGTATATGCAAAAGAAACTAAATATTATTTTTATTCAAAAAGCAATTCAGTACAGGCTGTAGGAAATGATCTTAAAGGAAAATATTTAGGAGCACCAGTAAAAACAATTAAATTAGTAAAAACAGAATATAAATATAAAACAACTAAAAAAACATCAATAAATAAAACTAGTACAATTTCAGGATATACTTATTCTGGTGCACTAAGTTTATTGGAGAGAACAACATATAATGGATATCCAATAGTAAGTAAAAAGATGAATCCATCAGTATATAATTATGGAGCAAACGAATATAAACAATATAAAGTAACTTATACATACAAAGTAAGTGAAGAACAGAGTACGGTTTCAGATTGGACAACAGAAAAAAGAAGTGGAGAGATAGTTGATACAAGGTATTATTATGAAATAATTACTACACAAGAGTCTAAAGAAATCCTAAAAGATGAAAATGGAAATAAATATATCAAAACTTCAGGTTTAGGCGATGGAACTATTTTAGAGAAAACTTACATAAAAGATAATGGGGAAACTGATTACATAAAAAGATATAATAAAGATGGGATGTTAGAGGAAAAAATTGAATATGCAAATGAAAATAAAAAAATAAGAGAAATTAAGTATTATCCATATGATATTAGGAACCCAGAGGATGTAGCCACTAAGGAATTAGAAGTCGTATATGATAATAATGGAAAGTGGTATGAAAAAATTTTCTATATTGAGCCTACAGCAGCAAAAAGCAAAAATCAAGAATATTTTAGGATTACCAATAAGGGAGAAGATGGATTATTAGATTTTAAAGTTAGTAATGGTCAGGAAAATGTTACTTTTACTGTAACAGAATCTAAACAAGAAGGTGAAGCACCAATCGTATCTTTGGGTTGGAGACAAGAAAAGTTTGATACAGGAGAAGGAGAATTTACGATATTATACAGAGTCGATAAAGGAGAGGCTGACTACGAAATTTACGGTGTGGATGATTTTGATGCTTATAAAAAAGGACAAGCTTGTAAGATGGTTGTTCGTAAGGGAAATAAATATGTAGATAGGGATGGCGAATTATTTATTTATAGAGCAAATAAAATAGAGGAAAACGGCAAAACTGCACTAAATCTAGATTTATGGAAATATAAGCAAAAGGGAACGGTAGATAATTCAGAAAGCACATATTGGAAAAGTGCTATAACTTATAATAATCTATTAGACCAAGAACAGGGATACATAACATATTATAATGAAGATGGTTCAAAAAAGCTTACAATGGATTTGGAAACGTTAGAAAAAATTAATAATAATAACCAAAAGGAAAATGATGATACGAAAGAAAATAATAATGCTAAAGTAAATGAAATTGCTAAAGCTTATAAATCTTTGGTAGAAAAGATGATTGAAAATGTTAAAGAAACTAATGAAATGGTAGATAAATCAAATGAAATAATAAATAAATATAATGATAATGTTAAAGAAGATATAAATCAAAAAATTGAGAATACTATAGAAGTAACGGGCTTATTAAAAGGAGACATACTAAAATTCAATGGATATGCTTGGAATCTAAGAGATATATCAAGTCGTAAAACAATTGGTAAATATATTACTAATGGAAATACTTTTGAAATATTAGATATAGATGGTAAATACTTTAAAATAAAAATGTTAAGTGGTGAATATACAAATCAAGAATACTATATAGTTTATGGTACAGATGCGGTTAATTATTTTGAAAAAGTATCTGCTATATCTGCTGGAAGTGGTGATTCAAATAGTAAGATGCTTGGAACTATAGATTCTAATACAACGGATGAGTTAATACAAAAGTTATTTAGAAGAATATATTTAAATTACTTTAATAAAACAGAAGCAGAATTAAACGAATTAATGAAATCTGAAATGATTACTACATATGTAGAAGATATAAAAAGTAATAAAATAACCATATGTGATGCGATATCAAAAATATTTACAGAAGATGTAATATTTGATAATAGTATTAGTGATGCAGAATTTGTAAAAAGACTATATAAAACATTTACATTAAAAGAACTAACAGAAGAGGAGATAAATGTATATGTAAATAGAATAATAAGCACAAAAGATGAAAGAATGTCACGTTCAGAAGTACTTGAATCAATATTACTTTCTGACGATTTTAAAAATTTGTGTAAAGAATATGGAATAGATGAAAGTATTATTGGTACATATATTCCAATAAAGCTAAGTGGAAGTATAAATAAAGAAAAGGTTACCTCTTTCATAAATGATATATATAATGTTGCAAATATACCTGTAAAAGATGAAGAAAAAGAAAAAATAATTAATAATATAGTTAATTCGAAATCATCTGGTTGTAAGATTGTAAAAACAATTATAGAGAGTGATGAATTTAAAAATTTGGAATTATCAGATGAAGAATATATAAAAATTATAAGTAAAATTTGCCTTGATGAGGATTTATCAAATGAAGAAATAAATAAATATGCAGAACAATTAATATCTGGAACAAATAGAAATGAATTATTAAAGGCTTTTATGAATAATAATAAATTTACAGAAAAATGTAAAAAATATGAAATTACAAAAGGAGAATATACTGCATCACCAATAGTATCTACTAATCAATTAGTGGATAAATATATTAAAAATGCATATGAACAATTAATAAATAAGAGTTCAGATAATTTAGGAAATATAAAACAAGAAGTAGCAATAGGAAAAACAACAGTGACAAAAATGTTACAAACATTTATAGAATCTAATGCTTTTAAAAATAGAAATTTAAATGATGAAGATTACATACAATGCTTATTTAAAGCAATTTTAAATAGAGAAGCAAGTAATGAAGAAAAAGAAACATATAAGAAAAAACTAGGAAGTACAACTAAAGAGAATATAGTTAAGGATATATTAGAAACAAAAGAATTTAAACAAATATGTAATAAATATTATATAGTATCAGATGGAGCTATAGAGTTAGTTCAAGAAAATGAAAAGCAACAAAATGAAAAACATGGTAAAGTTATAATAAAAAGAAATGAGAAGACAACAAAAGATGGTAAAAAAATAGTGTACTTAGAAGATGTTGTATTTGATTTATCTGCTAAAACTAAAGGAGATGTAAATGGTGATGGAAAGATAGGTATAGAAGATGCATCATATGTTCTAACAAAAACAGTTGCGTTATTACTAAATGATGTAGAATTGTCAGAAGATGAACTAAAGTATGTAGATATAGATGGAGACAATATGATAACAGTAGAAGATGCTAAATATATATTAGAATATTATGCAAAACAAGGAGCAGGATTAAAACCAACATGGGAAGATATAATACATGGTACAGATAATCCTAAGAATTAGTAAGAAGAGAATAATAAAGCAAATAGTACAGGTGAATGTAACAAACACACAAGAAAATACTTCGAAAAGCAAGATTGTAATTTAGGTAATAAATACAAAAGTATATGTATAAAATAATAATGAGAGTAATATTGTATATTACAGAAGAAATCAAAATAAAAGAGAACAGGTACAAGACCAGAAAAGATAAATAAGACTAATGAAATATACCTTGTTTAGTAGACATAGAAGAAAGCGTATATGTTTACTAAAGAGGTATTTTTTCTATTTAAGTTTAGAATATATAATTTAGATAGCATTTTCAGATAATAACTTACATAAGAATATCTTAATGAAAAGTCTTAATAAAATTATGTATAAATTATAACTTTTAATGTGTATGTTTTTTAAAAACAAACAAAAATTCGAAAAACTATTGAAAAAAAATTAAAATATGTTACAATGTAGTTTATTAAAATAAAATCAGTAGGAGGAAATATGTTTTCATATATAAAAGGAAGCTTGGAAGTAAAAACTACAGGATATGTAGTAATAGATATAAATGGATTAGGTTATAAAATTTTTATGTCAGATACAGCAATAAATAAATTAGGTGAAATAGGACAAACTGTAAAAGTACATACATATGTAAAAGTGAGAGAAGATGATATTAGTATTTATGGATTTAATACTAATGAAGAATTAAGAATGTTTGAATTATTACTTAGTGTTAGTGGAATTGGTGCAAAATCTGCAATTACAATATTATCAAATATTTCACCATCGAGCTTTGCACTAGCTGTTATTACAAATAATGTAGGAGAAATAAAAAAGTTACCAGGAATAGGCCCTAAAACTGCGCAAAGAATAATTTTGGAATTAAAGGATAAGTTAAAAACAGAAGAATCTATAGATGAAGAGGCTACTTTAGAGTTAAAATGTGCAATTAAAGATGATAATAAAGTTCAGGAAGCTATAGCAGCATTACAAGTATTAGGATATAGTCAAAGAGAAATAGAAAATGCTATCAAAAATGTAGATAAAGATAGTTTAAGTGTAGAAGATATTATTAGAAAAGCATTAATTTACCTATCGAAATAACAAAATTGCTAATTAATAAATAATAAATTTAAAAAAGTATAAAATAATAGTTACCATGATAATTAGAATTAAAGAAAATATATTTAATATGTATTAATAAAAAAGAAATTACATAAATAAATCTTTTACTTAAGTAAAGAGATTAAAATATCTTCGCAGATGGAGGAGGAAACATGAATTTTAATGAACCATTAGCATATAGAATGAGACCAAAAAATTTAGACGAATATGTAGGACAAGAACATATTTTATCAAAAGACAAAATTTTATATAGAACAATTAAAGCAGATAGATTATCAAGCATAATTTTATGGGGACCACCGGGGTGCCGGAAAGACATCTCTTGCAAGAGTAATTAGTGAAACAACAAAATATAAATTTACAAAGATAAATGCAGTAACAGCAGGTGTAGCAGATATAAAACGTGCTATTGAAGAGGCAAGTAATGTATTACTTAATCCAACTGGAAGATGTATATTATTTATTGATGAGATTCATAGATTTAATAAACTGCAACAAGATGCACTTCTTCCATATGTAGAAAAAGGAACAGTAATTTTAATAGGTGCAACAACAGAAAATCCATATTTTGAAGTAAATAAAGCTTTAATTTCTAGATCTATGGTATTTAGATTAGAACCTTTAACAAAAGAGCAAATTTTTAGAGTGTTAAAAAGGTCTATTATTAGTAGTGAAGGATTAGGAAGTTATAAAATAAAAATAGATGATGAAACTATAATGAATATAGCTGAAGTTTCAAACGGTGATGTAAGAACAGCTTTAAATGGTTTAGAAGTTGCTGTATTAACAACAAAAATGGATGAAGATGGATTTATTCATATAACAAATGAAATCGCAGCAGAAAGTGTACAAACAAGAAAAGCAATTTTTGATAAAAGTGGTGATAGCCATTATGACAATATAAGTGCATTTATAAAATCAATGAGAGGTTCAGATCCAGATGCTGCTATCTTTTATTTGGCGAGAGCTTTAAATGGAGGAGAAGATCCTGTATTTTTAGCAAGAAGAATAGTAATAGCTGCAGCAGAAGATGTAGGAATGGCAAATCCAAATGCATTAGTTGTTGCAACATCAGCAATGCAAGCTGTAAATATGATAGGAATGCCAGAGGCAAGAATTATACTATCAGAAGCGGCAGTTTATGTAGCAATATCAAAAAAATCCAACGCTACATATTTAGGTATTAACAGAGCTTTAGAAGATGTGAAAACTAAAGATACTGGAAGTATTCCAATGCATATAAGAAATGCCCCAGTAGAAGGAATGGAAAAGGATGGATATGGAGTAGGATATAAATATCCACACGATTATCCAGGACATATTGTAGAGCAACAGTATTTACCAGATAAAATGCTTGGTACTAAGTATTATATTAAAGATGATACTGTGGAAGATTAGTATTTATTTTGTGTTTTTTTAAATGATAGTAAAGAAATTTAAGTTTATAAAATGTATAATTTTTTTGAACTATGTATATTTTATAAAAGAAAGGAAAGGGACAGACTTTATTATGGAATTTATTTTTGAAAGAAAAATTAATTATTATGAAACAGACAAAATGGGAGTAGTACATCATTCAAACTATATTAGATTTATGGAAGAAGCGAGATGTTCTTGGTTAGAGAGCATAGAAATGCCATTTGCTACTTTAGAAGAAAATGGTATAACAATTCCAGTACTTGGAGTAAATTGTTCTTATAAATACCATGTTACATTTGCAGATACAATAATAATAAAACCTTTTATAAAAGAATATTCAGGTGTAAGAATGACAGTTGGATATGATGTAAAAGATAAGAAAACAGGGAAAACAATACTTGTAGGGGAAACAAAACATTGCTTTACAGATAAAAATCTAAAACCAATTAACTTAAAAAAATATAATTCAGAGTTTAGTAATAAATTTGAGAATTTGTTGGAAAAATAAAGTGAATGAGAATGGGAATTACAGTTTGCAGATTAAAAAAAGGCCCAGTTAAAAATCCTGATATATTAAATTTTAAAATTTATTTTTAAAAACGCAATCAGGAAGAGAATTTTCGAGGTGCAAGGGCACAGCGACCGTTCTGTAGAGGAAGGATAAAAACAGTAGGTCAAAACAAATTTTAAAATTTAACATATCAGTATTTTTAGATTACTCTATATTAATTAATTTTGCACTGTGATTTATAATAATGTAAAATATATAATGGGTTTATAGGTAAATCCCTAAAAAAATCTAAATATATAATAGAAGGAAGAGATAATGATGAAAGAAACTATAATTAAAGTAGAGGGAATGGTTTGTAATGGATGCGAAAATAGAGTTCAAAATGCTCTAAAAACAATAGAAGGAATAGAAAATGTAGTTGCAAATCATGTAAGTGGAACAGTTACTGTTACTTCAAAAAGTGAAGTAACAATAAGTACTATGAAAGAAAAAATCGAGGATATTGGATTTAAAGTAAAGGAAGATTAAGTATGAAGAAAATAATTTTATCCATTGATGGAATGACTTGTAGTGCCTGTTCTAATGGTCTTGAAAAATACTTAAACAAACAAAATGGAATTTCAAATGCAGTAGTTAATCTTGTAATGGCAAATGCTACTATAGAATATGATGAAAGATTATTAAATAAAGAAAGAATAGAAGAATTTGTAAAACAAGCAGGATTCGAGAGTTTAGGAGAGTTCAAAGAAATAAAGCTAGAAGGCAAAAATAAAAAAGAAAAAATCAAATTTATTATTTTTTCAGGTTTAGCAATAATTCTAATGTATATTTCAATGGGACATATGATTAATTTACCGACAATAGAAATTTTAAACCCACATACAAATGCAATTAATTATACTGTATGTTTATTGTTATTAACAATATTATTTATTATATATGGATATGACATTTTAAAAAATGGATATAAAAATTTAATCCATAAAACACCTAATATGGATACATTAGTAAGTATTGGAGTAATTAGTAGTTTTCTATATAGCTTATATAGTATGTATATGATTATAAAAGGAAACCATAGTTATACTATGAATTTATATTTTGAATCAGCAGCAATTGTAATCTACTTTATAAAATTAGGTAGATATATTGATGGAATAAGTAAAGACAAAACAAAAGAAGCAATACAAAAATTAGTTAAGATAACTCCGGAAACAGCAGTATTAAAAGTAGATGGAATAGAAAAACAAGTAACTTTAGATGAAATAAAAAAGGGAGATATTGTAATATCAAAACCAGGAGAAAGAATTGCAGTAGATGGAGAAATTATAATTCGGAAAAGCACATTTAGACGAATCTTTTATTACAGGAGAAAGTAAGCCAGTAGCAAAAAAACAAGAAGACAAAGTAATTGCAGGAAGTATAAATTATGATGGATATTTAGAATATAAAGCAGAAAAGATAGGAAAAGAATCAACAATATCAGAAATTGTAAGATTAGTTATAGAAGCAAGTAATACAAAAGCACCGATTGCCAAAATTGCAGATACTGTTTCAGGGTATTTTGTACCAACAGTTATAATTATAGCAATTATTACATTTTTAGTATATTTGTGTTTAGGACAAGATTTTAGTATTGCTATTTCTGCATTTGTTACTATATTAGTTGTAGCCTGTCCTTGTAGTTTAGGCTTAGCTACTCCACTTGCCATTGTTATAAGTGAAGGTTTATGTGCAAGTAATGGAATCTTAGTGAAGAAAAGCGAAGTTTTAGAAAATGCACAAAAAGTAAATACAATTGTTTTTGACAAAACAGGAACATTAACATATGGAACATTAAAAATTGCAGAAATAATAAATTATAGTGACATAGAGGAAAAAGAACTATTGCAATTAGTAGGAAGTATTGAAAGTATGAGTACTCATCCAATAGGAAAAGCTTTTAAAGAATATTTAGTAGAAAATAAACTTGAAATACTAGAAGTTAAAGAATTTGAAAATATAACAGGTTTAGGAATTGTAGGCAAGATAAATGGGCAAAAGCTAATACTTGGAAATTCAAAAATTTTGAAAGAATATAATATTAAAAATATATATCATCAAGATGAAGAAAAACTTACTAAAAACGGAAATAGTATTGTATATGTGGCAAATTCAGATAAAATTCTTGCAATTATTGGAGTGAATGATATTATAAGAGAGAATGCAAAAGAGACCATAGGCATATTAAATAAGAATAAAATAGAAACAATTATGCTAACAGGAGATAATAAAGAAACAGCAGAAAAAATTGCTGAATCTATAGGAATAACAAAGGTAATTGCAAATGTACTACCATCAGAAAAAGCAAAAATAATAAAAGAACTAAAAAAAGAAGATAGATATGTAATGATGTGTGGAGATGGTATTAATGATAGCCCTGCCCTTAGTTGTTCAGACATAGGTGTAAGTGTAAACAGTGGAAGTGATATTGCCATGGATTCCTCTGATGTAATTTTAACTAAAAATGATTTAGAAAGTATTATGAATTTAATTAAAATTAGTAAAAAAACAATTAGAAATATTAAGCAAAATCTATTTTGGGCATTTTTCTATAATTGTTTAATGATACCAATTGCAATGGGATTGCTAAAACCTATTGGAATTGGGATTAATCCAATGATTGCAAGTATTGCTATGGTATTTAGCAGTATTACAGTTATCTTAAATGCTTCAAGATTAAAGAATATTAGGATAAAGAATTCAAATAAGTCATAACAATAAAAGGAATCTTAATTAAATTTAAGATTCCCTTTTATTATTATCTATTTTTTCTTTCCATCATCTTTCATAACTTCTTTAATAGCACCTAAACTACCAAGAGCCTTTGTTGCATCAAATGGAATAAATACTTTATTAGCATCTCCATTTGCAACTTCTTTTAAAGCCTCTAAAGATTTTAATTGAACTAATTTTTCATCTGGATTTGCTTTCATCATTGCTTTGTAAACCATTTCAATTTCTTGGGCTTTAGCTTCTGCAACTTGTTTTATTGCGTCAGCTTCACCGGCAGCTCTTCTAATTGCAGATTCGCGGTCAGCTTCAGCTTCTAAGATTGCAGCTTGTTTTTTACCTTCAGCAAGTGTGATTGCAGATTGTCTTTCACCTTCAGCTTGAAGAATTAAAGCTCTTTTATTTCTTTCTGCATTCATTTGTTTTTCCATTGCATCACGAATATCAGCAGGTGGTGTAATATCTTTTATTTCAACTCTATCTATTTTACATCCCCATTGATCTGTTGCTTCATCTAATATAACTCTTAAACGGTCGTTTATAGCATCACGAGAACTGAATGTTTCATCTAAGTCCATTTTACCAACAATATCACGAATTGTTGTAATAGCTAAATATTCAATACCTTTCTTTAAAGATTGAATTTCGTATACAGCTTTTGCTGGGTCAGTAATTTTGTAGAACACTACTGTATCAATTGTAATTGTAACATTATCTTTTGTAATAACTCCCTGTGGTGGGATATCCATTGTTTGTTGTTTTAAACTAACTACTGATCTAACATGATCAAAAAATGGGATGATTATAGTAAGACCAGCATCAGCAATTTTGTGAAATTTACCAAGTCTTTCAATAATGTAAACTTCAGATTGTTTAACAACTTTTATTGTTTTAAATGCAATAATTAAAGCAATAATTAATACTATAATAAAAAACCATAACATATTTTTTCCTCCTTAAATTATCTTGTTTATTTATGTATATTTAGATTTTGTAATAATAATGACTAATTAATAATTTGCGATTTTACTTCGGAATTTGTAGTAACAACAGCTTTTACGCCATCTATTTTTGTTACAGTAATAGTAGAACCTTTAGGAATAAAATCTTCGTCATAACTTTTTGCTGACCAAGTTTCTCCATTTATTTTTACTAGGCCAGTACTTAATGTAGAATTAATATCTTCTGTCACTATTCCATTTTTTCCTATGATTGAATTTGCATTTGTAGCTAGATTATCTTTACTGTTCATGAATTTTCTAACAAAAGGTTTGGTTAGAAAAATTAATGATATTGAAGAGATAACAAATACAGCTGTTTGAATTACTATATTATCTGTAAAGAAGCTTACTACCATAGTAATTAAAGCAGCAATTCCAAGCCAAAAGACTAAGAAACCAACTGTTATCATTTCAAATACAAAAAAGATACCAGCAGCAATTAACCAAAACTGCCACATAAATTTTTAGTACCTCCTTAAAAAATTAAATTATACAATATAATTATACTATAAATAATATAAAAAAGAAAGAGAATTATTGACTTTTTATGAAAATAAAGATAAAATAATTAGGTAAATTAATAATAAGGGGGATAAAAATGGACGAACAAAATAATAATCAGGTACAAGGAGATAATCAAAATCAAGAAAATACCAATCAAGTTCAAGGAAACAATCAAAATGAACAAAATAATAATGTAGCTCAGCCAATGCAAGAACAAAATAATGCAAGAGTAGGTCAAAGCAATAATGGACAGCAACAATACAATAATTATGCACAAAATAATAATGTAGTAAACAAGAAAAAGAGCAAAGCACCAATAATTATTATAGTAGTTGTTTTAGTACTATTAATATTTGGATGTTTAATTTCAGGAATAGTATTTTTTGGAGTTAAATTTTACAATGATAATATAAAAAATGTAGTTACAGAAAATAAAATAGATTCAATTGTTAATGATATAAGAAATTCAAATACTACAGTTAAAAACAATACTACATCTAATACAATTAGAAATTCATTAGCAAATAATACAATAGCAAACAATACAGTTGTAAATAATACAGTAGAAAATAATGTAACTAATAATGTGGTTACAGGAGATGCAAAAACGTCAACTAAAGAAGCTCCACTTACTAAAGGTGAATGGGGAACTGCTGCAAAATATAGTACTGAAACTAAAGGATATGAAAATGTAAATGTTAAAGTTACAAACTTTACAAGAGGAGAAGACGCTAAAAAAGCAGTTCAAGAATACATGACTTCAGGTTCTTCAATATATAAATATCAAGATCCAAAAGAAGGATTAGAATGGTTAGTAATAGACTATGATGTGGACTTTGCAGATTACACAATGTCTTCTGTAGGAGCTAATGGAGATGTATCAGGAAAAGTAGAAGGATTAACATCTAGTTCAATAAAATATAATGGAGTAACATATATAACAAGTACTATATTTATTGGTCCAAGAGATTATGTTAAAACAAAAAATACATCTGGAAGATTAGCAACACAAGTACCAATAGGATGTTCAGATTATATTGTTACTTTTGGAGCATATAATGAAACTAAAGCATATTTTAAAGGTGAATAAATAAAAACTGTTAAAAAGCAAAGTAGAGTAATTAAATAGCCAGAAATCAGAGATAATAAGTATTTGCTGAAAACTTATTACTGCAAATTTACTTGAAATTTCACTTTTTAGTTCTTTTCTTGAAATAATAGTAGGGAAAAGCGGTTGTTTACGTTATAACTATAAATGAGATATATATAATATATGAATTTAGGTGGTACCACGAAAAAATCGTCCTATTAATGGATTTTTCGTGGTATCTTTTTTTATAACCTAAATATTTGATATTAAAAATATAGTATTTTTAATAAAAAGGAGGAATTAAATTGAAAGAAGAAATAACAAAAATTAGAGATGTTGCAAAAACATTAATCGAAGATGCAAAAGATAGAAAAACTCTAAATGATATTAGAGTGAAAATATTGGGAAAGAAAGGTGAACTTACAACTATATTAAGAGGAATGGCAAATCTTAGTCCAGAGGAAAGACCTGTTATTGGTAACATGGTAAATAGTGTAAAGCAAGAATTAGAAGAGTTTATTAAACAAAAAGAAAATGAATTTGAAGAAAAAGAATTGAAAGAAAAATTAGAAAAAGAAAAAATAGATGTAACACTTCCAAGTACTAAAGTTAAAAGAGGAAGCAAACATCCAATTAATAGAACAATAGAAGAAATACAAGATTTATTTGTATCTATGGGATATGATGTTATTGATGGACCAGAACTTGAAACAGATGAATTTTGTTTTGAAAGATTGAATTTACCAAAAGGTCATCCAGCAAGAGATATGCAAGATAGTTTTTATATTACAGATGAGTATTTATTAAGAACACAAACATCAAGTGTGCAAGCAAGAACAATGCTTACTAATAAAGAAAAATCACCTATTAGAATGATTTGTACAGGAAAAACATATAGAAGAGAAGATGATGCAACACATTCTCATCAATTTAATCAAGTTGAAGGATTAGTAATTGATAAAAAAGAAAACAATGTATCACTTGCAGATTTAAAAGGAACATTAGAAGTTTTTGTAAAGAAATTAATTGGAGAGAATTTAAATTTAAGATTTAGACCAAGTTATTTCCCATTTACAGAGCCTTCTTACGAAGTTGACGTTACATGTTTTAAATGTGGTGGAAAAGGTTGCAATTTGTGTAAACAAACAGGATGGATAGAAGTATTAGGAGCAGGAATAGTTCATCCGAATGTATTAAAGATGAATGGATATGATCCAGATTTATATGGAGGATTTGCTTTTGGTACAGGAATAGACCGCTTAGCAATGTTTAGATATGGAATAACAGATATGAGATATTTATACACAAATGATACAAGATTTTTAAAACAATTTGATAGAAAGGATGAGGAGTAATATGAAATTAAGTTTGAATTTCGTAAAAGATTATATAGATATAGATGTTCCTGTAAAAACTTTAGCAGAAGATATGACTAGAGTTGGAAATGAATATGACTACGCAGGAAATTTAATTGATGCAAGTAAATTAGTTATAGGAGAAGTAGTATCTTGCAAAGATCATCCAGATTCTGACCATTTACATGTTTGCAAAGTTAATATAGGAGAAGAAACTTTAAATATTGTATGTGGTGCACCAAATGTAAGAGAAGGACTAAAAGTAATAGTTGCATTAGATGGTGCACATCTTCCAGGTGATGTTAAGATAAAAAAAGGTAATATACGTGGAGAAGAATCTAATGGAATGCTTTGTTCACTTCAAGAATTAGGTATAGAAAATAAATTTTTAACAGATATTGATAAAGATGGAATACATGAATTAGGTGGTGATGCTGTAGTTGGTGAAGATCCAATAAAATATTTAAAACTAGATGATAGTGTTATCGATTTTGAACTAACTGCTAATAGAGGAGATTTATTAAGTATATTAGGTATGGCATATGAAATAGGTGCAATATATGATAAAAAAGTAAAGGATATAGATTTATCATATAATGAACAAGGTGAAGATATAAATAATAAATTTTCTATAGAAATAAATACAGATAATTGTTCACTATTTTTATCAAAAAAGGCCGAGAATGTTGTAATTAAAGAAAGTCCAGATTTTATAAAAAGTAGACTTATAGCATCTGGAATTAGACCAATAAATAATGTTGTAGATATTAGCAACTATGTTATGTTAGAAGTAGGCCAACCACTTCACTTTTATGATGCAGATAGATTAGAAAATAAATTAGAAGTTAGAATGGCAAGTGAAAATGAAAAGTTAACAACTTTAGATAATATAGAAAGAGTTTTAGATGAAAATGATATAGTTATTTCTGATGGCAAAAAGGCAATAGGTCTTGCAGGTGTGATGGGTGGACTTACAACAGAAGTAGAAAATGATACAAAAAATGTAATTATAGAATCTGCAATTTTCGATTCTGTAAAAGTTAGAAAGACATCTAAGAAGATATTAAGAAGTGAAGCAAGTAATCGTTTTGAAAAGGGATTAGACCCCAAAAGAACTTATATGGCTATAGAAAGAGCATGTCATTTACTAGAAAAATATGCAGATGCAAAAATTGTTACAGGTTTAGTAAAATATGATACTACAAATAAAGAAAATAAAGAAGTAGTGGTAAATGTTTCAGATATTAACAATGTACTTGGAACTAAACTAAAAAAAGAAGAAATTTTAGATGTATTTAGAAAATTAGATTTTGAGTGTACTTCTAAGGATGAAGAAATTATAGTGTCTGTGCCATCAAGAAGATTAGATATATCTATTAAAGAAGATTTAATAGAAGAAGTAGGTAGAATATATGGTGTAGATAATATTGAAGGAAAGTTGCCAAGTCTTCCTATGAAAGCTGGAAGTTTTGATAAAACCACAAGAGAAATAAGAAATAAAATGATTTCTTTAGGACTTAATGAAACATTAACATATATTTTAGTTAATGACAAAGATGTAAACAAGTATGTGATAGATGAATTCGAAAGCTTAAAACTATTAGATCCAATGACTGAAGAAAGAAATACATTAAGAAATAGTATTTTACCATCTTTATTAAAAGTTTATGAATATAATAAAGCTCGTAATATAAAAGATATTAGTATATTCGAAATAGGAAAAGGATTCTATAAGAAACAAGAAGAATATAAAGAAGAAGCAAAACTTGCTTCAGTAATGTGTGGGGAATACTACTTAGGACTAAATAAAGCAGAAGCAAATTTCTATGTAATAAAAGGTGTAGTAGAAGAAGTATTAGATTATTTAGGATTTGGTGGTAGATATAGTTTTATAACAGATAAAGAACTTCCAAAAGAACTTCACCCTGGTCAAACAGCTGCAATAAGTGTAAATAATGATGTTGTTGGCTATGTTCGGAAGATTACATCCAAATGTATCTAAAGATAAAGTTTTTGTATTTGAAATTAATTTAAGTAGATTACTTTCTAAGAAAGTTGGAAAAATGAAATTTAAAGAGATTTCTAAATTCCCAAATGTAAAAAAAGATGTTGCATTTATTGTAGATAAAAATATAACATCTAAAGAAATCGAAATGGTAATAAAAAAGGCAAGTGGTTCAGCACTTACAAATATTGAAGTCTTTGATGTTTATACAGGTGAAAATGTTGGTGAAAATGAAAAGTCAATAGCATATTCTTTAACTTTTAATGATACAAAGAGAACTTTAACTGAAGAAGAAGTAATGGAAAGTTTTAAAAAGATAATTGAAAATGTGGAGAAAAAGTGTAATGCTAGATTAAGAAATTAAACAGTTGACTAAGTAATATAAAATATGTATAATTATTCTTCAAGGGTATTACACCCAAAATTTGAATATAAACCTATACAATGCAAATATAACTTGTATTGTAGCACCAGAATTTGGAGGAAAATGATGGTCGGAAAGATTTACAAACTTTTTGCTGTTACAGTAGGAACATTATGTTTATGTTGTGCATGTAATAGTAAAGAATCAGACTCAACAAATGAAGTCATGGAAATGGAGGTAGATGTTGGCGTAAAATATAGTTCATATAATCAGGCTAACACTGATTACCAGGAAATATATGAAAATATTTGCGACTGTATTACCAAATATTATTCAGAAAAAGGTGAGTATAGCAGAATATCATCACCAATAGACTGGGGAAGAGTAGCATCTTATAGCTATTGGAAAGGAACTGAAGAGAATCGGTTTGAAGTAGACATTACTGGTTTTGAAACTACAAAGATATTCTTTGATGTTGATGTTTATTTTAAAGACGGGAATACTTATCGAATGATTGATGAAGCGATTGTTGAGACAACTGATGGAGTTACAAAGGCATACGACATAGTTGAATTGGGTGTAAACTCTATTTGGGGATATAACCAAGACACAAAGCAAATTTTCTTAATTTGGCATGATGGAATACATAAGCCAGATTGTGACTGCATGTTAGTGCAGTAAATATTGGACGCAAATCCTAAAGGAAGATATAGGTTTTGCGTCCTTTGATATATATAGTAAGAAAGTTTTATAAGTTAGATAAATAAATGATTTACTATTCATAATAAATGAAACTTTAGAGAATAAAATTATCACATAACAACTGAGAATTTAAATCAATCTGTATATAGTTGTTGTAAGCTATTTAACATCTATGTTATAATATGATCAAGGATTGACTTTTACAGAGCGGCTTTATAATGGAGGTACAAAAGATGATTGAAATAGATGTTGGTGAATTATTGGATATAACAAAAAGAGGTGAAGCTGAAGAATATATTATTGGAATGATAGGCGAAGCTAAATATAACGATATGATGGGGAGAAAACCTACTGAAATAATAGAATGGCTAAAAAATAATATCCTTATTAGACAAGATCAAAAAGAAAAATTGAAGGAGGCATTGCTTCAAAAAGATGGTGATTATATAGATATCGCTTTTTTTATACCTTTAATTTTGGATAAAAATGAAGCAAAGGAACTAATTAATATAGAAAATGGTTTTGATGAACAGATATATGAATTTTTAATGATGGCAACAGGAAATCCAGGAGAATACATAACTCCAGAAATAATAAAGGAATTTGGAATAGATAGTTATGGAGTTATAAACTTAATAGAATCAACAGAAAATCCAGGAAAATACATAACTCCAGAAATAATAAAGGCATCTAAAATATTTGGCGATGAATTTATAGAGTTAATAAAGACAGTAGGAAATCCAGGAAAATACATAACTCCAGAAAAAATAAAGGAATTTGGAATAGGTAGTTATGGAGTTATAGACTTAATAAAAGCAACAGGAAATCCAGAAAAATACATAACTCCAGAAAAAATAAAGGAATTTGGAATAGATAGTTATGGAGTTATAGACTTAATAAAATCAACAGAAAATCCAGGAAAATACATAACTCCAGAAATAATAAAGGCATCTAAAATAATTGACTATGAATTTATAGGGTTAATAAAGACAGTAGGAAATCCAGAAAAATACATAACTCCAGAAATAATAAATGCATCTCGAATGAGCAGTCATGACGTTATAAGCTTAATAGAATCAACAGAAAATCCAGGAGAATACATAACTCCAGAAATAATAAAAGCATCTAAAATATTTGGCTATAAATTTATAGAGTTAATAAAGACAGTAGGAAATCCAGAAGAATACATAACACCAGAAATAATAAATGCATCTCGAATGAGTAGTTATAACTTTATAAAATTAATAAAATTAACAGAAAATCCAGGAAAATACATAACACCGGAAAAAATAAAGGAATTAGGAATACAACAAATAATAGATGGTAATTGTATAGTTGATATAATAGGATTAAGTGGAGAAACTAAGTTAGCATATCTTATTGATAGTGAATTAAAAAATGGAACATATAATCACGAAAGAATATTGGAAATATCTAAAATTATTAAAGATTTAGATGAAGCAAACTCAGGAAAGTTATCTAGAATAAAAAATGAAATTGCATTGCAAATATATGAATTATCGGAAGAAGATCGAAAAAATGCGATTGAAACAATAAAAAATATGTTTCTTACAAATTATATACCAACATTTGCACAAAATTTTCTTGTATTTCAACAATTACATCCAAGTTTCATGGAAAATTCTGGAAACACATTATATAATGATAGATCTATTGGAAATATTCCATCACTATATATGATGGATAGATCACAAAGAAGTCGTACTATATTTACTGATTTATTAAAAATAAATATAGAATCAAATAATAGAAATTTAAAATCATATTTAAATGATATTGAGAAAGGTAATAATCTGCTTGATATGGTACTTGAAGGAAAATTACAGATCAATGATAAACTGCCAGAAAATGAAAGGCAGATTTTAAGAACTTATAGTGAAATACTAAATTCGATATATAATCAAGTTCATAATAAACATGATTTAAAACATAGGCGAGAAAATTCTGGAGATTTACAACAGGATCTTATTGAATTAAGTAAATTTTATAAAATTGATAAACTTGGTATTGAAAGTTTGCCAGATAGAATTGTTAGATCATTTGCTCAACCACTGGGATTAAGAAGTTTTTCAGATGCTAAAACAATAATCGAATCTATTCCAAGAGCGATAAGTGAAAGAAACAAAAATCGTGTAAAAGATGGACAAATAACACTGAAAAAAGGTGATTTGGCAAAAGGTGTAGCTAATACAGAATATATTGCTAGCATGTTTCAAAATGGTATTGTGGCAAAAGACTATTTAGGACAAAATGCGGGCAACGATTTTACACCATGTGATATGGATTGTGAATTGATTACTGAAGAAGGAATAGATTTTTTTAGTACTTATGCAAAAATGAAGACGGCCCCTTACTATGCAAACACAGATGTATATAAAAGAAAATTAGGCAAGGTTGTTTTGATATTTGAAAATGATAGAGACTTTGTAAAAACAAGAGAGGGTAGGGATGTTAATAAAAATGCTGTAGAAACAGTAATTCGAGATAAATCTAAAATTGAATATTTTGATAATAGTGATACAGGGGGAACAAATGCTTATGGAATAAGAACAGGTATTGGCTCAACTAGAATAAAGTGTATTATTTCTGATAGATATATAGATAAATTAGGATTAGAAATTGCTTTAAATGGATTTTATATTCCCGTAGTTGATGAAAAGGGAAAAGTAATATTTACTCCAGAAATGTATGATCAAATTAGGGGCAAAATGCAAGGTCTAAGTCACTATGGATTAACAGAATTTCAATTAGATGAATCTGCAAAAAATGAGGGGACAAGACAGTTAATTGATTTTATTGAACAAAGCAAAGAAGAAGTATCTCATAAGCGTGAAATGATTATCCAAACTTTAAAAAATGCAATAGAAGAGCAAGGATTAACAATGTCAACTCAAAGAAAGCTAGATTTATTACCTGGAATTGTAGAAGTAATAGATACAGGTTCAACAGGAAGAGGAACAAATGAACCGGGTGATGGTGATTTTGACTTTATGATGAGAATAGATAAAAGTATAGTAAATAGACCAGAAGAATTCAAAGAAAAAATTAGAAAGGTTTTATCAGATATTGCTAGACCAGAAGGAAATGATGAGACAATAAAGGGGGATTTTCGTTATAAAGGTGTTTCTATAGATGGTCTTGAAAAAAAGGTGGATTTAGATTTAACTTTTGAAAAAAGAACAGATGAAATTGAGTATACTACAGAAGAATGTATAAAAGATCGTTTGGAAACAATTAAAAGAAATAATCCAGAAGATTACAAATATGTTGTAGCAAATATATTACTGGCAAAAAGAGTATTAAAAACGGAGGGTGTATATAAAAAACAAAGTGCGGCCCAACCAGAGCCACGGTCATAAAGATACTCGTGGGGGTATTGGGGCTGTAGGAATTGAAAATTGGGTGTTGCAAAATGGTGGTTCATTTGAAAAAGCTGCAAGAAGTTTTTTAGAAGTTGCAAAAGATTGTCAAAGTTTAAGTGAGTTTCAATCACAATATGCTATATGGGATTTTGGAGAAAATTATATGGCAGGTGACAATTATCCTCATGATAATTTTGTCTACAATATGAGTGAAGACGGTTACGGAAAAATGAAAAAAGCATTAGATGATTATATAAAAGCTATTTCAATGGAACAAGGCAGAACTAATACTACAGATAGCGATAAAAAGAGCTTAGGGGAAATAGTTCAAGAGGACATGAGTGTTTTAAGTGATACAACATATATGCAATCAGTCTATTATTTGCTTGATAAAGTAAAGCAAATAAGCAGACAATCAAATGAACAACAAAAGGATATAGGAGAATAGGTGAGGTAAAGATGGATAAAATTGAATTTAACAATGCATGTTATGAAGTTTTGGAAATCTTAAAATATGTGAAAGAGGATGACATAAAAAAAATACCTGAAGAAGAAATACAATTGCTTAAAAATAATGCCAATTTTAATCATAATTTTAGATATGAACCACATAAAAGCATAAAAGAGCAAGATGTTTCTAAATTAGCCAAAGGAATAATTGCAACATATTTTGAGAAGTATATTGCTTCAGAGAAACAACAGGAGAAGATAAAATTAAAACGTCAATATGATTTGAAAATCATTGAACAGAAGAAGATGGAAAAATACAACACAGACAATATATTAAAAAAAGATGGCAAAAGAGAAATTGAAAATAAAAACGAAAATATGCAGATGATTAAAATATCACAAGACAAATGGTATAAAAAATTACTTTCATTTTTCATAAATATTTTCAAAAAATAACAAATCTGTCCAAATGAATTATATAATAATAGCAATATAGTTACAAATGATATCATTAATACAACGAAGATAAGTTTTTTTAGTTATATATGTTGAAAAAGCAAAATTTGTGTGATAACATTATGTATAGATGTAAACAAAGGAGGAATGTAAAATGGCAAAGAAAAACTATGATACAGGAAGAATTCTTACAAAAGTAATGGCTGCTATCTTAGCAGGATTAATGATATTAGGTGTAGCTACAACTTTTATATATTATTTGGTAAATACAGTAATAAAATAATTGTATCTATATAAAAATAGGAGATATATATGATAGAAAATTTGATAAATACAGTAAATGGGTTTATTCAGTTAAATGTAATAGCATACATACATGAACTATATCAATATCCAATAAAATTAATATCTTTAATATTAGATTTAGTTATTGTTATCTTTTTAGGATATAAATTTATTAAATCAGTAAAAAAATCCAGAGTTGCACAATTGCTTAAAGGAATAGTACTTTTTGTAGTAATTGTAGCAATTAGTGATTTATTAAACTTGAAAATTCTAAACTTCATTTTAACATCAGTTATGACATATGGAGTTATAGCTTTAATAATTATATTTCAGCCAGAATTACGTAGGACTTTGGAACAGTTAGGAAGCAATAAATTCACTAGATTTTTTGGAATAGATAAAGATGTAATTACAAAAACAAAAGAAGATGTATATAAAATTGTAATTGCAGCAATGGAACTTTCAAAAACTAAAACAGGTGGACTAATTGTAATAGAAAGAGAAATTAAGATAAAAGATATAATAGAAACAGGTGTTATTCTAGATGCGGAAGTATCACCACAATTGCTTGTAAATCTATTTACACCAAATACTCCACTGCATGATGGAGCAGTAATTATAAGTGAAAATAAAATTGTTTCAGCAGCATGCATTTTGCCACTTGCTAGCAGTCAAGATATTGCTAAGGAGCTAGGAACAAGACATAGAGCAGCAATTGGAATTTCTAAAGAATCTGACGCTATTGCAATAGTAGTATCAGAAGAAACTGGAAAAGTATCTATTGCAAGGGATGGTAGCTTAATCGCAGATTTAAAAGAAGATGCACTTAAAAAGATATTAATAAAAAATATAGTTTCTGATAGATACAAAGAAGATAAAAAAACTAGAAAAAATGTTTTAAAACTTAAAAATAGATTAAATAAGAATAAAGATGTTCGGAGGGGAAAACTCAAAATGAACACTTTGAAATTTTAATAAAGTATTGAATTTTAAGATTCTTCATGCAGACGTGTTATACTTATATACACGTCTGCTTTTAAAAATAAAAAAGGTGATATAATATGAGAAATATAAGATTAGTAATAGAATATGATGGAAAAGACTTTAATGGATGGCAAAAGCAACCTAATAAATTAAATATACAAGGTGAGATTGAAAAAGTAATTAGTAGTATTACAGGAGAAGATGATATAGATTTAATTGCATCTGGAAGAACAGATGCAGGTGTACATGCGATTCGGTCAAGTTGCAAATTTTAAAACGAATAGTAAAATTCCAATAGAGAAAATGGCTATAGCAATTAATTCAAGGCTAAAAAAATCAATTGTTATAAAAAAAGCAGAAGAAGTAGACCAAAAGTTTCATAGCAGGTATTCTTGTAAGAAAAAAACATATAGATATATTATAAATAATTCAAAATATGGTACAGCGATTTATAGAAATTTAGAATATCATTTTCCAATTAGTTTAAATATAGAAGAAATGAAAAAGGCTATAAAAGAGTTTGAAGGCGAGCACGATTTTAAAGGATTTAAAGCAAGTGGAACAAGTAGTAAAAATAGTGTAAGAACAATTTATAGTACAAATCTTTATAGAGAAAATGATAGAATATATATAGAACTTACAGGAAATGGATTTTTATATAATATGGTTAGAATAATAGCTGGAACATTATTAGATGTTGGCCTTGGAAAAATAAAAGCAGAAGATATAAAAGAAATAATTGACTCAAAAAGTAGAACTAGAGCAGGAAAAACTCTTCCTCCACAAGGATTGTATTTACTTAGTGTTGAATATGAATAAAGTATATAAATTTGTACAATATTAGATGATATAATTCAAGTCTTAAAAAGAAAAATGTCAAGTACATTAAAAGCAACAAAAATATAATAAAGGGAGTTATATAATATAGTAAAAACAGGACTTTTTGATGATAGGAGTAAAATAATGAATGATATAATAGAAGATTTATTTAAGATATACATATCTTGTATTGATAGTTATAATTCAAAAATACATCAAACAATAAATAATAAATATACAATTATAGATAAATCTATGATTGCAATATATTTATTTATAAAAATTATTGAAGATAGAAATGAACAAAATCAAGTGATAACAGATACAATATCTAATTATTTATTAAAACAAATCATATATGGAGAAACTGGAAGTTTAGCATTTGAAATTTCTGAATCTGATTTTAAATTGTATTATACTATATTAGATGAATTGATTTTAGAAAAATTTCAATACAAAAATAGAATTATGCAAAAATTAAAGTATAATTATAAAAAGAATGAGGTAAATGCATACAGTAAACTTTTAACATTTTTAGAAGATATTGCGGAATTTGCAATTTTTCAAAAAATGTTATTAAGGGGAAATCAAGAAGTTATCTCACATTTTAATGATATAAAAGATAAAATTATAATGCAGTTTAAAAATAGCAATAAAGAAGAATATTTTTATAAAGAGAAAGAAATAATTGTGAATTCGATAATAGACAATACCTTTAATAAAAGTCAATATGGAAATTTGACTTATGTAGTTTTGAATTTAAAAGAAGTATATAGATATTCTAGTATACCATCCCAATTACCTGAAAATGTGCTTCTTCATTCATATATGATTACAATTATGAGTTTTTTACTTGCAGAATATTGCAATAAAGAATTAGGAGAAAAACTAGACAAGTATACAATTATGACAAAGTCTTTATTCCATGATTTTGGAGAATATAAGGGAACTGAAATAATAACTCATTTTAAAAATTATAATGATGTAACTAAAAAAATGTTTGCTGAGATTGAAGAAAAAGATGAAAAAGAGTTAGAGGGACTTATAGGACGAAATCTCTATATAATAATTTCTAAGTATAAATATGGTGCAGAAGGATATATATCAGAACTGGTTGATAAAATATTAGGAGTTATGAAACTATGGGTGGAAGTTGGATATTTTAACAATTATACTTTTATTAAATTAATTGATTCCATTTATCAAGATAGATTTAAAAGATTTCTAAGAATTGAAAATATTGATGAAATACAAAATAAATGTTTTTATCTCGATTTTTTAAGGGAATATTATATTTACATTAAAGAGCATTTAATAGAGAAAGATTCAGAATATTTTTTAAAGTATTTTACGGCGGAAGAATTAAAAGAATTTAGAAAGGAAATTGAATTGTTAAAAAATAATCCAGAATCTTTTTTAAATTAAAAATAACTAAATTAAAATTTATGAAACAATAGATTAGTAACAAAAAATAGTAATAAAGAATAATATATACAAAATGAAAATGATACATAGAAAGAGAGGGATTTTGTATGAATACTTTATTACTATTTTTTGCTATACCTGTTGCAACAATTATATTTGCAATAGTATTAGAAAAAATATTAGATTGTCCTATATTAGTAGCAGCAACATTTTTTGCTATATTTTTAATTGTTACATTTGCTGCTTTTGATTCAAGTTTCTTAGTATTTGCTATAGTTTATACAATACTTGCATTTATAACAGCTGCACTTGTTAAAGCGATATGCAATTTTATTAGAAATTGCTTAAATAATCAGAATAATTGCTCAAATAATAGTTCTAATAACAATCAAAACAGCGATTGTATTAATAACTTAAGCAGTAATTCAAATAATAATTGCATTTGTGGAGAAAACAGCAATACTGATGATGATAATAATTCTTGCCCAATATGTTCTAGAGGCGATTTTTATCCAACGCGAAACTATACTAGAAGATTTAGAAGGTAAATAAAAGAAGAAAAGTAAAAATACACATTAGTTTGCCAATAATTAGTATATTTATAAACTCAAACCAATCGCAGACGGTATGAATTTAGCTAAATTTTCTTTAGTGACTGCGTGGTATAAAACACATTATTAGCACTTGCTGACACGCTTCAAGATTGGTTTAAATTTATAAATATACTAATTATTGGCAGACGGTAACATTGTAGAAAACAAAAAAATAAATCACTAACTCTTTCAATTTAAATTTATTACACCAATATTACAAATATATTAAATCCTTATTACAAACCCCAGATTTATTGTTTTTTATAGGGCGTTGATGTAAAATAGAATTAGTAGTATTATGTAGTAAAATGTAGGGAGTGGTAAACATATGGCAAAAAATCCAATGCAAAGAAAAGCAAGAAATTCATTTATATTAGGAATGTTTGTAACACTAGTAATAACAGGAGTTATAATTGCATTTCTGATATTTAGATTAATAAATATAAATAATGTACATAAAGAAAAACAGCAAGAGTCAAAAGACGCATATGTTTTAACAACAGATATAAAATCAGGCGATAATATAAAATTAGAAAATCTAAAAAAAGTAGAAGTAACTACTGAAATAGTACCAAATAATAGTATTACTTTGATGCAAATTGAAGAAGATACAATTGCAAAGATAGATTTAAAACAAGGAACAATTTTATCATCTGATATGATAACAAAATCAGATGATAAAACTACTAATGATACAAGAATTCAAGAATATAATATGATTTTGTTACCATCACAAATTAATACTAATGAATATGTAGATATACGATTAAGATTACCTTCAGGATTAGATTATATAGTGGTTTCAAAAAAGAAAATAGAATTGCCACAAGTTTTAGGAATAGATTCGGAAAATACAATTTTACTTAAATTAAATGAAAGTGAAATACAAACAATGAGTAACGCAATAGTAGAGAATTATATTATGGAAGGTTCTATTTTATATGTATCTAAGTATATAGAACCAGGACTTCAAAATTCTTCTACACCAACTTATGTTCCAAGTATCACAGTACAAGAAGCAATTCGACAAAATAGTAATATAACAGTCGAAGCAAGAAATGCTTTAATTACAAGATTTAATGAATCAGTAAATACAAGAAATAATATTAATTCCTCATTAGGGGTATATAATAATAAAGCAAAAGATAATATAGAAAAATCTATAGAAGATGAAGTAAATAAGGCTATGCAGGAAAGAAAGAAATATTTAGATGCTTTAAAATAATTTTTAAGAAACTAATAGGAGGATTAAATGAAAAAAATTAGTTTTATAGGTGCATATGATAAAACCGATCTTATAATATACATTGCAAGATTATTAGTGGCTATGAAAAAAAGTGTATTAGTAGTAGATGCTACAGTAAATCAGAAAGCAAAGTATGTAGTACCAGTTATTAATCCCAGCAAAACCTATGTAACAGAATTTGAAGGGATTGATGTTGCAGTTGGTTTTAATAAAATTTCTGATATAAAAAATTATATTGGAATTGATAAAAATGAAGATTTAAAATATGATTATATATTTTATGATATTGATTCACTAGAAAGTTATACAAACTATAATATAGAGGATTCTACAAGCAAGTATTTTGTTACATCATTTGATTTGTATTCATTAAAAAAAGGTATTGAAATTTTAGCAAGTACAAATAAGGAATTAACACTTACTAAAGTATATTTTGCAAAAGATGTGAGTAAACAAGATGATGAATACTTAGAATTCTTAGCAAAAGATTATAACATTAAATGGAATGAAGATATTATATATTTCCCGTTTGAAATGGGAGATCAAACAGTTATTTCAGAAAATCAGAGAGTGTCAAAAATAAAATTAAAAAAATTAACTCCAGAATATAAAGATGGATTAATGTATATTGCAGAAGAAATATTAAATGGTGAGGAGATAGGACTTTTAAAAAAGGCTTTTAAACAATTAGAAAGAGGTGTATAGATATGGCAATTATAACATTTTATAGTACAGATTATAAAGAAACAGGACAAACTGTGTCTATGGCTTCGATTATCACACATATGGCAATTAAACATAATTATAAAATGCTAGCAATTGCAACAAGCTTTAGAGATTCAAGTTTAGAAAATTGTTTCTGGAAACAAGAAAATGAAAGTAATACTGGTTCTAAATTATTAAATTCTAATTTAGTAGGAGTAGGTTCTGGTATTGAAGGGTTAACTAAAGTCTTAGTATCTAATAGGTCATCAGAGAATATAGTAACAGATTACGCTAAAGTAGTGTTTAAAGATAGATTAGAGATATTAAGCTCACCACAAGCTAAATTTTATTCAGAATATAAGAAGGTTTGTGAAAGTTATCCAGTTGTAATAGAAGCAAGTAAAAGAAATTATGACTTGGTATTTGTAGACTTAAGCAAAAGAGTACCAGAAAATATAAGAAAACAGATTTTGCAGATGTCTGATATTATAATAATAAACTTAAATCAAGGACTAAGAACAATAGAAGAATTTATAGATGTAAGAGAAAAAGAAGAAATATACAGACAAGAGAATGTTATGATTTCAATAGGAAAATATGATAGATTTTCAAAATATAATGAAAAGAATGTAACAAGATTTTTAAAGGAAAAAAGCTTATTATCAGTTATTCCATATAATACATTGTTTTTTGAGGCATGCACGGAAGCAAAACTTCCAGACTTTTTTCTAAAATTAAGAAATGTAGATGAATCAGATAGAAATAATTTTTTTATAAAAGAAGTTGATAATATGTGTAATAATATTATATATAAATTAAAAGAATTAGAACTAAAAGTATAAAATCCGAGGAAGGAGAAAAATATGATTAATGCAATTTTAATTATACTTATTTTTGCGTTAGTAATTATATTTATTCTATATGGTATACAAAAAATAAAGCAAGAAGAAACAGAAGAAATAATAGAAGTAGATGATAAAACCTATACGTTAGATAAAATGACGAATTTTATAAAAAAGAGATTAGATGAAATTACAAAAATAAATTTATATGATATAGGTCTTTCAGAAGAAGAATTAAAAAGAAGAAAAAATAAAAAGTATGAATTAAAAAAAGCTTTAAAAGGATGTACATATGGAGATGCAAATGATAAGAAATATGTAAAGGAGCTAATTTATGACATATTATATAGAGAATATGGTGTTGATGAAACTAACATTTCTAAAGCAATTCCTTTTGATGTTCCATCACTTTTAACAGCAAAAGATAAATTTGATATTATATTATATATGTATAAAAATGAATTCGGAACAGAAAGTTTAACTGAGATAATAAAAAAGTATAATTTAGCAGATTTAAGATATTTAAAAGGAAATACAAAACCTTGTTATGTTATAACAGAAGAAGATATTAATAAAATATTTGAAAAAGAGAATTTTGTATTAACATATGAAGATAAACTAAAAGTACTAGTACAAAGAATTTACGAAGGATACAAAGGATATAGTGTTATAGATGAGATAAGAGAAATGAATATAGACCGGAGTATCAGGCCGGAGTATCTGGACTTCCAGAATCTTTTATTTCACAGATGTCACAATCAGGAGGAGAATACTTAAATAATATAGAAGGATACAAAATACCAAGAGCTTGTGATAGTGTTTGGATATTTTTTCAAGGAAAATCAATTCGTCTAGAATTTTTATCTTTTGGAACTGAATCAGAATTAAAAAGAGTATGTCAAAACATATATAAGTATAATAATCCAGGTCAATTATCTGATACAAATGGATTTAAGATTAATGAAATGAAAGATGGATCTAGAGTTGTTGTTGTAAGACCAAGCTTTGCCGAAAATTGGGCATTTTTCGTGAGAAAATTCGATGTAAAAAAAGCAAGTTTAGAAAGCCTAATTGTTGAAGAAGGAAGTAAAAAAGCAATTGATTTAATAAAATATCTCGTAAAAGGTGCAAGAATAGTATCTATAACAGGAGAACAAGCATCAGGAAAAACAACAATGCTTATGGCAATGATAGAAGATATTTATGAAACGATGAATATAAGAGTACAAGAAACTGCTTTCGAATTACATTTAAGAAAAATTTATCCAACAAGAAATATATTGACTTTTAGAGAAACAGAAAGTATATCTGGTCAGATGGGACTAGATGTACAAAAGAAGACAGATGGTAGTGTAAATATTATAGGAGAGGTAGCAACAGATGCTGTTGCAGCATGGATGATACAAGCAGCCCAAGTTGCAAGTCAGTTTACTTTATTTACTCATCATGCTAAAACGTTTCCACTACTTGTACAATCATTAAGAAATTCACTTTTAAAAGTAGGAGTTTTTAATGATGAAAAAATAGCAGAAGAACAAGTTGTTAGTGTATTAAACTTTGATATACATTTAGTAAAAGATTTTAAAGGAAGAAGATATATAGAAAGAATTACAGAATGTATACCTATAGAGAATGAAAATAATTATAATTTAGATTATAAAAAAGCCAAAACAGGAGATGCAAAATTAGATAAATTTTTTGATAATGCTACAGTATACTTTTCTAAAAGTACAAATTTGAAAAACTATAAATATGTAAATGTATTAGAATATCATGATGGATGTTATGTTCTAACAAATCCAATTTCAGAACAAAACATAAAAGAAATGAAAAATAATATGGATGAACAAGATGCAAAAGCATTTGAAAAATTTTGCAAAGAGAATTGGAACTAAAGTGAACATTGGGGACGAGGATAATGCTTACCCAATGTTCACCTGATGGTCAGCTAAATAAAAAAAGGAGGCGCAAAAGTTTGAGTGATAATTCGCAAATTTTAAAGATAGCAATAATTATATTAATAGCTATATTACTTGGTATAATAATTGCATATTTAATAGTTAGAAAATTAACTAATAAAGAAGAACAAAAAATAATAAAACAATTGCGCCAAGGAACAAAAGCTAAAAGTTTCTCTACAGAGATACTTTATCAAAAGTTATATCTGGTATATTTAAAAATACCATTTATAAAAAGATACTTAATAAAGCTAAGAAGAAGACTAGAAATTATTAATGTTCAAGATGAATATCTAACCAGAAAACAAACAGCTAAAATATTAACAAATATGTTACTTTTAATTATTCCTGCTACTTTATTAATAATATATTTAAATAGAAACAACTATTTAATGCTTACAATATTATTGATATCTGAAATATTTTTTCTGGATTTATATATAGATTCTAGAGTAGATAAAGTAGATAATAAATTATTAAGAGAGCAGATTAATTTTTTTACAGATGTAAGACACAGTTACCATGAAGTTAATATGGTTGAAGAAGCGATATATGATGTAATACAAGAAGAAGCAGAAAAAGAAATTGCAAGACAAGGAGAGAGAATATATGAAATATTAAATTCTGATGACCCAGAGTCGGAATTAGAAAAATACTATGATGTAGCTCCAAATAGTTATTTAAAGGAATTTGCAGGAATTTCATATTTAACTAAAGAATATGGAGATATGAAAGATAAAGATGGCTCATCAGTATATCTAAAAAATTTAAATCATATCACCGAGGAGATGCAATTAGAATTATTAAAAAGAGATAAATTAGATTATACGTTTCAAAGTTTATCTATAATTAGTATTTTACCAATGTTATTTTTAGAACCACTTAAATATTGGGCTGTTAATCAATTTGGAATGACAGCAATTGAGGAATTTTACAATGGTAAACCAGGAATGATTATACAAATTTTAGTATTAGTAATTACTTTTATTTGTTATACTTTAATAAGAAAATTAAAAGATAATGGCGCGCTATCTAATATTCGTATAAAAAATGAAGAAAATCCATGGCAAAGTAAATTATTTAATATTCCAATAATAAAACAATTTGTACAACTATTTATTCCAAAAAAAGGAACTAAAAATTACAGGAAAATAGTAAATAAATTAAAAGATTCAGCTGCTAAAACAAAAATAGAATGGCTATATGTTAATAGAATCACTTTTGTAATATTAACATTTGTTATATCAATTTTTTTAGTAATTAGCTTACATAAAGTAGCTATTAATTATGTTTATACAAGTCCAACAACAGATTATGATGTTATTGGTACTTTATCACAAAGAGATAAAATAAAAGCAGATGAATTAACTAAAAAAGATAATGAAATTATAAAGATTTTTAAAGGAAGAAAAAATGTAACTAATAATCAGATTAAAGAAATACTAAAACAAACAGAATATTATAAAAACTCAAGTGATGAAAAATTAGATGTAGCAGCTAAGAGAATTAATGAAAAATTAAACATTATTAATGATGAATATTTACGGTTGGTATGAAGTTTTAATGTGTGTAATCATAGCAGGAATATCATATATGATTCCAATATGGCTTCTTACATTCCAAATAAAAATGCGAGAGCTAGAAAAAGAAAATGAAGTTATGCAATTTCAAACTATTATTTTAATGCTAATGAATATGGAGAGAATTAGTGTTGAAACAATGTTAGAATGGTTAGAAAGATATTCAAATATATTTAAAGAACCAATTAACAAATGCTTAAATAATTATGAAAGCGGTGCATATGAAGCTTTAGAAAAGTTAAAAGAAGATGTATCATACAAAGATTTAATAAGAATAATAGAAGGTTTGCAAGCATCAGTTGAAAAGATTTCAATTAAAGAAGCTTTTGACGAGTTAGAAACAGAAAGAGAGTTTTATAAAGAAAAAAGAAAAGAAGCAAATGATAGATTAATTGCTAGAAAAGGATTAATAGGAAAGGCTGTTGGGTTCACACCGATGATTATATTATTCGTAGGATATTTAATTATACCATTAATCTATGTAGGAATAAAAAGTTTATCAGTTTCTTTTTCATCATTATCTATGTAAAATGTAAGAAGTGTCAAAAGGGACGGGGCATTTTGACAATCTTTCAATTAAATAAAAGAATATGTATAACTTTATATTAAAAATTGTCAAAATTCCCCGTCCCCTTTGGCAAAAAAGGCTGGTGATAAAAATAGAAAATATATCAAAAACACTTATTATAATATCAAGTATAATTATTTCTATACTAATACTAACTGTATTAACATTAACATTAGGTAACTTATCATCAGCACAAAAAGAAAAACAAAATACAGAATACATTATGGAACAAGCACAAAACAACAAAAAATTCGAATCTTTTAATAGAGAAAATTTATATGGAACTGACATTATATCTATTGCTAATTTAATTAAAGACTATAACACAAAAAATGACAATCAATATAAAGACATGGAAATACTTCTTACAATAAATAATGAAATAGAAAATGCAATATTCTTTAAAAAGGGTAGCTATAACTTAGATGATATTATACAATATACTAAAAAGTTACAAGATCAAAAATTAGACGAGCTATTAAAGTTCAAAACAAAAAAATTTAAATGCACAAAAGTACTATATGATGGTAATAAAATTTATAAAATGCAGTTTCAAGATTAAGGAGGAAAATCTTTCGTGGAAAACGCATCAAAAGCACTAATAATGGCAGTTAGTATAATATTAGGAATAATGATAATCACATTTCTTTGTTTGGTATTTGGAATGTTAAAAAACTACAATTCAAAAAATATAGTCAAAATAGAAGAAACAGAAACTGCTAGCTTTAATAAGGAGTTTTTTAAATATTATGAAAATGGAAAAGATGTGATAAAAGTTACAGCACACGATATTATATCTATTTCTAATTTTGTAAAAGAAAATAATTTAAAATATGATGTAAAAGAAGCTACACAAAATTCTTATTATGTTACAATAGATGTATATACAAAAAATGAAAAAATATATAATTTTGAAAAGATTAATCAAGATGAGTATACTAATTTTTTAGAGCAAAATAAAACTTTTAAATGTTCAGAAATTAGAATAAATAAAATAACAAAAAGAGTTGAATATGTAAAATATGAAGAAGTATAATCAAATATAGAAAGGATTATAATGAAACAAAAACTTTTTATAATTATATGTATATTTTTATTTATAACATTAATATTTATTTTGGGAATATACCATCATAATATAATTAATGCAGAATCAAATAAAAATAATAAAGAATTTGAAAAATATACTAAAGATATAATTACAGGAACAGATTTAATTACAGTAATAAATAAAGCAATAGATAAAAATGAATTTTATGGAATATATAAAGATGAAAATCTAAAATATATAACAAATGATACAAATTCTATAAAAATAGAAATAAAATTTTTAGAAAAAGAAGAAGTTATAACAATGGAATCGATTTATAATTTGGGAATCGAAGAGTTTATAAAACATTATTCGAATAAGAAATTCAAATGTAATCAAATAAAATATCATGATAAAACAAAAAATATAAGTTATTTGAAATTTGAAGAAGTTTAAGCTATAGTATTAAATTTTAGAGTAAAAATCTAAAATTATATAAATAAAAACTAAGGAGGAAATAAATATGGAAAATGCGTCAAAAGCACTAATAATAGCAGGTTCTATAATATTAGCAGTATTAATTATAATATTGGGAATGTATTTTTATAACTTAGCGGCAGGAACTGGAAAAAATATAAATATGACGGAATATGAAATTCAACAGTTTAATTCTAAGTTTACTATGTATGAAGGGAAAGTAACAGGTTCGCAGGCAAAACAATTATGTGATGCAATAGAAAATCATAATGCAGCATATGTTAATGAACCAACTAAACAAGTAGGTGTTGCAGAAGTTTCACAAGATGCAGCTGCAACAGATAGCTCAAAAATAGGACAAGGAAGAGCAAGAAAATCATATATCCAAGAAGGTTTAACATATGATGTAACTATTGGATATGATATATCTACAGGATTGGTAACTAACATAGGAATTCGAGCTACAACAGGATATTAAGACTGATGAAGTGATATATTAAAAGTAATAAAAAGGAATAGGAAAACCTTTAATAAAACCTAAAATAATGAAAAGCAAGAGGATAAAAAAATGGAAAATGCATCAAAAGCATTAATAATTGCAGGTTCAATAATATTAGCAGTACTAATTATAGTTCTAGGAATGTATTTTTACAACCAAGCGGTAGGAATAGGTAAAAATATAAATATGACTGAATATGAATTACAAGCATATAATTCAAAGTTTATTAATTTTGAAGGAAAAGCAAGTGGAACTAAAGCAAGAGAATTATGTGATGTAATGAAGCAACATAACATTGTAAATTCTACTAATAAAGAAACAGGAATATTTGCATTTTATAATTCTCAAAGTGAAAATACTTCTAATTTTACAGCAGTTATAGCTGATAGCAGTCTTAATACACAAATCGATAATGTTAAAAGTTCATTAAAAACAGGAAAGTTTTATGAAATTATATTGATTTATGATAAACAAAAAGGAATAGTATCAGCAATTAATTTTAAAGAATTATAAGGTAGTGATTCATAAATGGAAAATGCAGTACATGCAATAAAAATTGCATTTGGAGTAATAGTTTTTTGTTTAGCACTTACAATTAGTTTTATGCTATTTGGAAGAATAAAACATGTGCGGTAATGCTGTTTTATATTCAAAAGATGAAAATTTATATTATGAAATTAAAGATTATGAAAAAGAAAATCCTATAATTAAACAAAAAAGAATTGTTGGATTAGAAACTGTTATTTCTAGCATATTTAATTATCAAGATTCAGAAGAAGTTATATATTTAAGAAAAGGAAATTATAATCAAAATACTGGAGATGTATATAATATACAGAAGATCTTATTATATACATCTAACAAAAGTTTAGAAAAAATAGAATGTTTTAACATAGAAGCTGAAATAAAAAGAAACGAAAATTGGACAAGTAAGGAAGAAGAAATAAATAATCATACTAGTATATTACTTTATGGTGGAATTTATGATGGGAATAATTATGAGGGCTTAATTAATACAGATTTTAATGATAATTTGAGATTTGTAGAAGAAATAGGAAAGTCTATGATAGATGGAAAAGAAAAGACTTTTATTTATTATACAATTATTAGTTAGAGAGGACAAAAGTGTACAAGAGAAACGTCACTTTGGCCAGAAATAGAGGAGGTTATCATGGAAGATAGTGTAATTACAATAGTAGCAATATTTTTAGCTGCAATACTTATGTTTATATTTCCAATGATGGCTGTTTCTGATAGATTGGATGATATATCACAGTTATCTGTTCAAGCCGAAACATCTGAGTTTGTAGATAGAGTTAGAAAAAAAGGAGTTCTTACATTAGATGATTATAATGGATATATACGGAGCAGCAAGTTTAGGTGGAGTTATACCATTAGATATAGAAATAGAGATACAAATACTAGATGAAAACCCAAATATTGAAGCAAACAATAGTGATAAAACAAAAATAGGAGAAAATTTATATTATAATATCTATACAAGTCAAATAGAAGAAAGACTTGGAAATGATGGAAAAATAGTATTGAAAGAAGGAGATATTATTAGTGTAAATGTAAAAAATACTAATAAAACATTAGGTCAAGTTTTAAGAAATATATTTTATAAAGTATCTGAAGATACATATGAGATTGCAGCATCTGATAGTGGTATAATATTAATAGATGGAAATATATAAATAAAAAAGAGAAAGGTGGATAAATATGAAATTACAACATTTTGCAGTTATATTCATAATTATTATAGTACCAATCTCTTTTTTGCTTTCAGGATATATGGGGTCAAAAATAGAAGAAGTAAATATGCAAACAGAGTACAATTCAAGAATAAGTGATGCAACATATGATGGAATAAAAGCATTTGAATTGAATACAAATAAAGAAAATAAGAAAATGTCAATAAAGGAAAAAGAGCAGGAAGTTGGATATGCAATAGAAATTTTTTATAAAACACTTGCAAATAAATTTTCTACTAGCGGATATAATAGTAATTCTTTAAAAGACTATACACCTGCAATATTATTTAATTTATATGATGGCTTTTTTATTCAAAGTAAATATAAAAATGTTGAAAATAATAATTATGAATATGGATTAAAACCATATGAATATTATTCCTGTAGATATGTAAAATCAAATGATTACGATTTTATTGTTAATTATACATTAGATAATTATATATCTGTTTTTGGAAAAGTAAATGGAGAAATTGTAAACAGATCAGGATATTTAATTGATATAAGAAAAATAGATGATGATTCAAAAAATAAAATTGATAATGGAGAACAAATAAGTAATATTTATTATGATGATTTAAAAATTGAAAAAGAAGTCTTAACAGATTTTCAAATAAAGAATGAAGATAATTTAATTTTGCAAGACGAAAATACTTATGAAAGTACAAGTGCCTTAGAATATTATATAGAATCATATAAATTTACAAAATGGGTAACAGAAAATCTAAAAAATATAAAACCAAAAGATGCTATAGATGGTAATACTTTAGAAAAGCTAAAATTTACTATAAACAAAACTATAGAAAATGAGAATATTTTTGAAATTAATGATAATAATATACCAGAAAATAGAGATTCTATATTTTATATGCATAAAGAAGCAGTTATAAGAAAGAAAATAGAGGATAGTTTAATGAATGCAATTGCTAATTATAATCAATTTTCAACTGCAAATTATGAATTTGTGCTTCCTAATTTAAAAGAAACAGATTGGGAAAATATTACTACTAAAGTTTGTATGACATCATTTGTGCAAGGATTATCTATAAAAGGAAAATATTACAATAATTATGCTACTGTAGTAAGTAATACAAATACAGAGTTTATAAATAAAAATGATTTAATTGTTCTTGCAAATGATGGAAATTATCATACATTAAATTGTAAAGAGCTTATTAAAGAAACAGCAAATAATGACAGTTTTGCAATTACTGCTTATTCAAAACGAAACTTAAGTAGACAAAAAATAGAGAAAAATAGTACTACATACTATTATTATCCTCATATAGTAAATAATACAAAGAAAAATTATCTGAATTGTTATAAATGTATTGCTAATTTGTCAGAAGTATATAGTTTTGAACAAGTTGTAAATGGAGAGATAACAGATGAAAGTGGAAATGTTTTATATACTAAAGAGGGATTAAACAAGATAAGAACAATATATTTTACTAGTTTAGCAAGAGAAAAATATGATTTGAGAAAGTAAATTGTTTAAAAATAAATAAAATTGGTTATCATAAAATAAGTAGGTATTTTATGAAAA
>ULZB01004571.1_pt1 | contig 41294 bp, 46 predicted proteins | sample 1962691 | NCBI WGS metagenome assembly ULZB01 (sample SAMEA4835878, study PRJEB28245) | human gut metagenome | biome: gut microbiome; material: fecal sample | place: Denmark | collected 2008 | reverse complement strand
ATTGACGTTTTGCTTAGTTTTCAAAGATCATTCGCATCTCTTTTCGAGTTGCAAAACTAATATATCAAATATTGCTTTCTGTGTCAACATCTTTTTTTAATTTTTTTAACACTTTTTACAACATTTTTAGCAGTTTTTCCCGACTGCTCCATTAATATAACAGAGTACAATTTTAAAGTCAACACATTTTTTCACTTTTTTTGATTTTTTTATAAAAAACAAAAAAACTGTCATTAATTACTATGACAACATACTATTTTCTTATATATTTCATAATAATTTTCAACAGTATTTTCTTTAAAGGCTAATTCCTTAGCACGAACCATATTGATTAAATTAGTCAATTCTGCTTTTAAGATATAGTCAATTTCATCTGAATAGTTCATTAATTGTTTATGGTATTTATATTCACCACGATCCAACACCTTAAATGATCCATCTGGGAACACTCTTAAGTCCAAATCATAATCAATATACTTAATTACTCCGTCTTCAATGATATAAGGCGATGCAATATTACAATAATAATATATACCATCTTTTTTATACTGACCTATAATATTAAACCAACTATTCTTAAAAAAATATAAAATAGCAGGTTCTTTGGTACGCCACATACGACCATCAGATTCTGTAACTTTTGTTCTTTCATTACCGAAAATTAAATAATCATCATGGATTTCTAAGAGAACAGCCTCATCCCATGCCCTATGAATACATCCATTATGTTTATAACTATGTATTTCATAGCGCTTTCCTATCTCTAATTTTTCCATAAATACCTCATCCGGATATAATTATATATCAAAAAGCATATTTTTTCAAACTAAATTTAAATTAACTACAAAGTTATACACATATATATAAAGGCAAATAATAGTAAAAGAAATAAAAACAAAACATAAAAATATTGTCTATTACCATTTGTATTACCTTTCCTATTTGAGATTTCTCCATTTTTAACACTATCTTCCAATATTTCTATCTCATCACTTTTAATCATATTCATAAATCCTCCACTTAAAATATACAATAACGAAAAAATAGAATATTCGGAAACGAATAATTCTATTTTTTAGAAAACTTACCAACTATTACAGCTGCAATTATAACAAATAATAAAACTATAATTGATGCACCAATACCATTACCAATATATTTATCAACTAATGAATTAAACTTATCATTTAAGGAATCAATTTTTCTAGAAATTTCATATTTTGATAAAAAATCAGCCAATAATATTAATTTCATTATTTATTATCCTTATTATTTTTTTTCTTTCCTTTTTTTGACTTTGCAGTTGTTTTCTTATCTATTTCTTCTATTTCAGCATCAACAATAGTAGTATCCTCTTCATCAGAAATCATAGAACTATTTGCCACTTTTTCGCTAAATTCATCTACATTTTTCTTTAACTGAATTGTAGAAATTATATCTAAAATAGCATACACAATTATAGCAGCACCAATAATTTTAAATACAACAACACTAGTTTTAAATGGATTAAATATCATTATGACACCAACCAATGCACTAATTATAGAAGTTACTAATACATTTTTCCAAATCACATTTTCCACATTTTTTAATTCAATAGCATAAGCTATTTTAAATGAACTTTTTATTAAAACCCATCCACCTATTATAAATGGAATAATAGTAGCAACCATTTTAGGATTAGACAAAATGAATATTCCAAATACAACAGTAATCATTCCGTATATTATATCAAAACTACTAACAAAATCACTATTTTTCTTTTTAAAGAAATTAATAAAAGCAAGTATTCCCAATATAATTATAGCTCCACCTACTAAATAAGAAATCGCAACAATCGTATCATCTGATTTTATAAATAACAACAATCCTAACAAAATCAAAATTCCAGATGTAAATATAGAGGACTTAACTATTGATTTAATTATTTTTTCCATAATCAAACTTCCTTTCCAATTATCATAAATATATACTAACACAATAATGCAAATTTTTCCAATAAATTATCTAATCTTTTTCTATTAAGAAAGTTAATATCTTTTTAGCCTCACATTTTTTCATTACAATTCTGTGAATTAAATTAATCATAGGGATTTTTATTTCTTTTTCTTTTAATAATTTATATATACAATTTGAAGTATTATATCCTTCTACGGTATTTTTAGCTAAAAAATCATCAATTTCTTCACTTGATACTCCCTGTCCAAGTAATTTACCAAATCTATAATTCCTACTCTTTTCACTGCTACAAGTTAATAACAAATCTCCAAATCCAGCATAACTCAAAATAGTTCTTTCCTTACCACCAAATTCAACTATTATCTTTTCCATATCATGTAGTGCTTCTGTAAGTAGCATCGCCCTAGTCGACTCTTTAGCTTTTAATCCATCTAACATCCCAGAAGCTATTGCTATAACATTTTTTATAGCTCCACATATTTCTGTACCTATTATATCATCAGTAACTCTCAATCTAACATAATTATTTTCAAGCGCCATCTTAATAATTTGAGCTGTTTTTTCATTCTTTGTAGCAAGTGTTAATCCACATGTACTATAATCAACTAAATCAACTGCAAAACTAGGACCAGAGATAACACCTATTCTATCAGTTTTAATATGTTTTTCTAAAACCTCATTTATAAAAAGCCCTGTATTTTCTTCTATTCCCTTACATGCTATACAAATATGAGTATTTTCATCTATAACCAATTTTAAATCGCTAAAGACTTTGTCAACATAAGGGGCCGGTATAGCAATAATTAACAAATCCCTACCCTTAACGGCATCTTGAAGTGATGTCGTTATTTTTATATCATCTGGCACAACAAAACCAGGTAAAGCTGCAACTTTTTTTGTTATAACAATACTTTCCATTTCCTTTTCAAAAGCTGTCCACATAATAATATCGTGCTTATTTTCTCTAATAGCAGTAGCTAAACCAAAACCATAAGCACCTGTTCCTAAAATACCTATTTTCATTTTTTTCTCCTAACTTAATGTAACCTCTGCATATACTGGGATAATCTGTATAAATGTATTACCATCATTTACTACTACTTCAGTACCATCAGAATATTCATATTTTGTTTTTGATTTTCGAGAAGACTTTTCCCACTTAATAGTTCTAGCATAACCATTGGTTATATAAAAGCCATCACCAGTTCCAATTGTATCTAGATCTTGCCTACCATAACTATCAAGTGTTTTATTAGTAACTCGTTCTATAATTATATTCTTATAACTATATTGTTCCCCACTTATTTTATCTACATGCTTTAAATTGTTCATAGAACGTAAATATGTTGCCTTATCACTATCATAAACATATTGTCTTGACTGCGAATTAGAATAAACAATATTTATAGAATTAGCTACTTCAACACCATTACTACATCCAGTATCACCGCAATTGCCATTAAAATTAATTGCAGAAGGACTATACGTTAAAAGTTGCCAATTATTAGATTCCACAGAATAACCAAACTTATTAGCAGCTGCATATAACTTACTACTACTAGTAAATACATTATGTGGTGCTCTTATTGCTTTATCTCGCCAATATGCACTTTCATTTGTTAATCCATTAATATTATTAACTCCAAGACTCTTAATATCATTTTCAGCATAAGGACTCCATCCAAAGTGAGAATAAATAGCGTCACTTTCTAAGGCATAATCTAAAAAATAATGTCTTGAACTACGAATAGGACCTATTTGTGACATATCCTTATCTTTATATAACGCCATTATTCTTGTTAGACCGCCTTCTACTATTATTTCATAAGAAATATAAGCATCTTGAAGACCAACATGTGAGCTATTGCCAACGTTATTATCAATCATAACAGCTATAGGTCTTTTATTACTATTCATATCAACAATATTAATCTTTTTTTCAGGTGTAACAGATGGTAATCTATTACTTTTTTTACTATCAGAAGATGTATCATCTTTATTGAAAAACAAAAAATAAACTAGCAAGACTGATATAATAATAAAAAACAAACAGGCTATAATAACTATTCTTTTTTTTGTCTTCACATTTTTTCTCCGCTTTTTCATTATCAACCCTCCAACATATCATTATCATAACATAAATAAATAAAAAAAAGAATTATCTAATAAATACTTGACGAAATTCTTTACATATATAATAAATAAAATATCTTGAAACTTTTTGACTATTATGATACAATAAAAAAGTCTTAGGGACATATAGGGGATTAGTTAAATGGTATAATAATGGTCTCCAAAACCACTGTTGGGAGTTCGATTCTCTCATCCCCTGCCATTTGAATTTTAAGTAGCAATATGCTGCTTTTTTTGTTGTTTAATGTTTACTTCTAATTTAAATGACTGCTTTTATATCCTTAATCTAATAATTACTAATAGTATAACAATTTTGTTGGTTTAAATAATTTAAACAAGATTTTAAGAATGGCATTATATTTACAAACAAAAACCTACTATATCACAGTAGGTTTTTATTTTTAGTGCATTGAAGCACTGACTACCTTAAAAGTAGCTGATTTCATTGCATCTAACTTATCATCGCTAATATATGTAAATATATCAAAATCTTGACTCTGTCCAGCTGATAAATCATTTGCATAAATATAATCAGTATCAATTCTAGTACCATCAGCAGACACAGCTTCGATAGTTATATCAAATGACTGCTTTTTAGTTGATTTATTAGTTAATTTTACAACTAGCTTAGTATCACTATAACCGTATTCATCAGTAACCACATTTAATGTTCCTATATTTACATCTACTTTTTTTAGAACTTCTTCAGTGTTTTCGCCTGTCATAGTATCAATGTCCTTAGATGTTTTATCAAATGCCTTAGACCAACCATCCTGTAATGATAAAGTAAATACCACTGATAATATACCTAATATTAATGCAGCAATAGCCTTTCCCTTGCTTGCCTTCTTTACTAAAGAAATTATTCCAAAGACTATCGCTAATACTCCCAAAAAGAAAGATGCATTATTAAGTATCGGAATAAAACTTAAACTAATTCCTACAATACCTAAAACTAAACCACATGTCCCAAAACCACTTTTTTTAGGTTCTATTTTATCTTTATTCATTCTTTCACTCCTTTCTATTTTCATTATACACTAAAAAAATCTTGCAGTAAATAGTTCGTGTGAATATTTTTAAGTAAATAATACCATACCTATAAATGGAGAGAGTATTATGGAGATAAAATTTAATAACTTAAAAGATTTGCTTACTTTTAATATTAAGTATTACAGATACGTAAATAATTATTCACAAGAAAAACTTGCAGAATTAAGCAAATTAAGTCCTAGATATATTACAGACGTAGAAAGAGGACTACACTGTCCGACCATTCCTAAAATAGAAAGCATTGCCAATTCTTTAAATATTGAGCCATATCAATTATTCATAAATACCGATAGAGATGCTGAAATTATTGACAAGATGAATAAAGGTAGACAATATAATCAAAAGTAAAAAATGGAAATTCCTTTATATTTAATAACAAATAACAATATAATAAAAGAAAAATTTCACAAAAAAGTTAGTTAACGAAAACATAGTAAAAACTTCTAAGTTTAAAATATCCTTATATTATGATATAATAATTTAAATTATATTTATACGAGGTATTAATATGAGAAAACATCCTACTAACCAATTTGACTTATTATGTTCCAAATGTGGAAACACAAACTATATACAACGCTCTACAAATAAAACCCCCAAATTATTAGACACAGAAAATTCTTGGTGTCCTTACTGTGAACAAACAACTTTACAATATATTATCGGAGACAGGGAAACAATTAACTATCTTTTAGAAAATAAAAATGAATTAACTTATAAAGAACAAAAGGTATATAACTTGCTACATAATAGCCACGAAAAAGAAAAGCAGAGGTAAAATATGAATAACATTTTTAAGTATAGTGACAACAATAAAAGATATCACACACTTGATTATTTTTATAAACATAAATTTAATTCAAAAGTGTTCAAGGTAAGCCTAAATGCAGGATTGAGTTGTCCAAACATAGATGGCACAGTAGGAAAAGGTGGATGCATTTATTGCTCTAATAGTGGTAGTGGTGAATTTGCAGGCAATAAAAATGATGATATAATAACACAATTTAATGAAATTAAAAAAATGATGTTGAAAAAATGGCCAAATGCCAAATACATTGGTTATTTTCAAGCCCATACTAATACATATGCTCCCGTAGAAACACTAAAAAAATTATACGAACCGATTCTCCAACAAGAAAATGTAGTAGGACTAAATATTGCTACTAGACCAGATGCCATATCAGATGAATGTTTAAAATATCTAGAAGAGCTAAATAAAAAAACTTATTTAACAATAGAATTAGGACTACAAACAATCCACAAAAAAACTACAAAAATAATCAATAGATGTCATACTTTAGAGTGCTTTGAAAACATGGTAAAAAAACTAAGGGAAAAAAATATAAATGTAGTAGTACATATTATCAATGGGCTTCCATATGAAACAAAAGAAGACATGATAAAAACAGCAAAGTATTTAAATACACTAGATATACAAGGCATAAAAATACATATGTTAAGTGTCATCAAAAATACCAAATTAGAGAAATTATATCAACTAAAACCATTTCATATTTTAACAGAAGAAGAATACATTGATATAGTAATAAATCAATTAGAAAATCTAAGTCCAGAAATCGTTATAAATAGAATAACAGGAGATCCTAAATTGGATGACCTAATACAACCAACATGGTTAGTAAAAAAATTTTGTGTCCTAAATAATATTGATAAAGAAATGGTAAAAAGGAATACCTATCAAGGAAAAAATATCTAATGTTTAATATATATTTAGTTGGAATCAACATAATAGGATTAATGACAATAATTCTTGACAAAATTAAGTCTATTAAGAAAAAATGGCGAATACCTGAAAGGAATTTCATAATTATATCTATGGCCGGAGGAGGAATTGGTATAATCATTGGAATGTATTTATCCCATCATAAAACAAGGCACAAGAAATTTACCATTCTAATTCCCATTATCACTGTCATTACAATAATAGTTTCATATTACATAAAAAAACACTATCATATTTAATAGTGTTTTTTATTATTTATTTGAATTTTTATCTTTCATAATTTCTTTTAAAGCTACGCCAGCTGATGCCAAACCTTGAAGCTCACTTGGAATAATAATCTTAGTCGATTCACTTTGACCAATATTCATTAAAGCTTCATAACTCTTAAGTTTTAATGTTGCCTCATCTAACTTGACATTTTTTATTAAAGAAAGTCCTTGTGCTTCTGCCTCTTTTATTTTTAAAATTGCCTCGGCCTCTCCTTCTGCTTCTTTTATTTTGGCAGTTTTCTTAGCTTCTGCTCTTAAAATAGTACTCTCTTTTTCACCTTCAGCAAGTAAGATTGCAGACTTCTTTTCTCCTTCTGCTTTTAAGATTGCCTCACGTCTTTCACGTTCTGCACGCATTTGTTTTTCCATTGCTTCTTGAATATCGCGTGGTGGTAAAATATTTTTTACTTCTACACGATTAACCTTTATACCCCAAGCATCAGTAGCTTCATCCAAAATAGCTCTCATCTTAGAATTAATAATATCACGTGATGTTAAAGTTTCATCTAACTCTAGCTCACCAATAATATTACGAAGGGTTGTTGCTGTTAAAGTTTCAATTGCACTAACTGGGTTTTCAATACCATAAGTATATAATTTTGGATCAGTTATTTGATAATAAACAACTGTATCTATTTGCATAGTAACATTATCTTTTGTAATAACAGGCTGTGGAGCAAAATCCCTTGCCACTTCCTTTAAAGATACAACATTAGCAATCCTATCTACTATAGGTATTTTATAATTAATTCCTGTACTCATAGTTCTATAATAAGAACCTAATCTTTCTATAACAATAGCCTTTGATTGTGATACAATCTTAACACCACTAGCAATTAAAAATATAATAATTGCAATAATAATTAAATAAACCATAATTTTATCTCTCCTTCTCTACAATAAGTTTTACACCATCAATTTTTTTAATGACTACAACATCATCTTTATGCAACTCTTCTTTGGAAACTGCACTCCAGCGTTTGCCATCAACTTTTACTTCACCAACGTTATTTTTTGAAATATCCATTGTTACAACACCTTCCATACCAATTACCCTATCTGAATTAGTCGCTACTTTTTTACCTTTTCTTATTTTTTGTGATAATGGTTTAGTACAAACTAAAACTATAATACTTGTCAATAAAAAGACACCAATTTGAATAAAAATATTATCGCAAAAGTATGCAACAACACAACTTACTAATGCCCCAATCGCAAACCATATAGTAACTAGATTAACAGTAATTATCTCAAAAAAAAGCAAGATTATAAAAGCAACAAACCACATACCAATCATATCGATACTCCTCCTAATCAAATTATAATAAAATTTTAATTATAATTCAACATAAAGCACTATAATTATATATATTATTTACTTTACAAAAAAATACTATAATTAATATAAAATGTTAAATGTCCGATAAAAATATTGTCATATATTATAAAATATAATATAATTAATATTATAAAGATAAAAGTTGAGGATGGAAAACATGAATAAAAATAAAGGTTTAAATATTCTAACATTGTCATTAGCGTTATCTGGTATTATTTCAACTACCAGTGGCCTAATTTTAAATAAAATGAATGCACAACCAAAAAACACAAAAGTAGAAGTAAAGGTAATCGAAAAGCAAGTTGCAAAAATTAAAAGTAATATACCAATATTGAAGGATGTTACAGTTGAAGTAAATGAACCAATTAGTGTGGATGTAAAAGAATATATTACAAATATGGATGATATAAGTGAAAAAGCACTAAAGCAATTTAAATTAGATACTTCACTAGTTAACGTTACGCAAGCTGGTAAATATACATATACAATTAGTTATAAAAGTAAAAAGTATAGAGGAAATGTTATCGTTAATGAAAAAGTTTTGCCAAACATCAATATAAGACTTAAAAACTTATCCATAAAATTAAACAGTCCACTACCTACTGACGTAAAGGACTACATAGACTCTACAATACCAGATGAAGTCTTACAAACTATAAAACCAGATTTATCAAAAGTAAATACTAAAATTGTAGGAGATTATCAATATACAATAACTTATAATAAACAACTATATACTGGTACAATATCCATCTATGAAGAACAACCTACTCAAAAACTAAACACTATTTCTTATACTTTAAAATATTATTGTGGAGAAAAGTTAAAAGAAGAAAAAATATCAAAAACAGAAAACAAAAAAACTATTGAATTAAAACAAACTGACATCATAAAACCAGCAGAATTCACTGAATGTAGTAACGAAATTGATACAGTAAAATCAAAATTACCATCTTTTCCAATTAATGTAACAGATGGAAATACATTTACAATTTATTTCAAAACTATTGTACCTGCAAATAATACTACACAAAAAAATTAATCACTTCATAAGAAGTGATTTTTTTTATGATAATCCTATTATTTCATTTTCTAAAACATCTATATTTAAATAATTGGGTTCTTTCGGTAAACCAGGCATATCAATAATATTACCAAGATACACAACAATAAAACCAGCACCAGAATATACCTTTATGTCTTTGACATGAATAATATGGTCTTTAGTAATTCCTATTTTATTTTTATCATCAGATAACGAATATTGTGTTTTAGCTACACAAATTGGAAGATTACCCATATTGTTTTCTGTCAAATATGCTATTTTTTCTAAGGCTATATCCGTGTATAATACATCATTTGCCCTATATATCTCTGTCGAAATCTTTTCTATTTTTTCTTTTATAGATAAATTATCGTCATATAACAATTTAAAATTATTTTCATTATCCAAAACTCCAAGAGTAACTTCAGCTAGATCAAGTGCACCAGCTGAACCTCTACTATATGCATCACACATAGAAAAAGCTACTCCTAAATTTTTACAAAAGTTCTTAACAACTTCAATTTCTTCTACTGTATCAGAAGAAAATCTGTTTAAAGCGACAATAATATTAGAATTAAATTTTTTCATATTTTCAATATGGACTTGAAGATTACTAAGTCCACTTTTAACAGAGGAAACATCACATAAATTTATATTATTTTTAGGAACATGAGCATTATATTTTAGCGAACGTAAAGTTGTAACAATGACAACACAGTCAGGAGCAATATTTCCTTTTCTACATTTTATATCAAAAAATTTCTCAGCTCCTAAATCTGATCCAAAACCCGCTTCCGTTACAACATAATCGCCAAGTGAAAGAGCAAGTCTAGTAGCATTTAGGCTATTACAACCATGGGCAATATTAGCAAAGGGACCCCCATGAACTATTGCCGGAGTATTTTCAAGTGTTTGAACCAAATTTGGTTTAAAGGCATCTTTTAATAAAGCCAACATAGCTCCCTCTATATGAAGACTTCTTGCATAAATCATCTCATTATTAGCATTATAGCCAATAACAATATTACCTATTTTTTCTCTTAAATCATCAAGATCATTTGCTAAACAAAGTAAGGCCATAATTTCACTGGCAGCGGTAATAGTAAAAGAATAACTTCTATTATTAGCAGTAATATTTCTCAGTGTCCTATCGTTGACATCTAAACACCTTTGAAAAGCAATTTTTTCTATTCCTAACCTATTACCAAAATATATATGGTTATCAATAGCAGCGCATAGCAAATTATTAGCAGCTTCTATTGCCGACATATCACCCGTAAAAAATAGATTAATATCTTCCATAGGTACTATTTGGCTGTAACCACCTCCAGTTGCACCACCCTTCATTCCAAAAACAGGACCTAAAGATGGTTCTCTAAGAGCTAATAAAACATTTTTATTAAGACTGTTTAAAGCATCAGCCAAGCCAATTGAAACAGTTGTTTTACCTTCACCATATGGCGTAGGATTAGTTGCCGTAACTAGTATCAGTTTTCCTTTTTTTTCTCCAGGAATTTTGTTTATTTTTGCTTTATCATCGCCATATAAAATTAATTCATCGCTACTTAACCCTATCTTCTTTGCAACTTTACCAATAGGTAATTTTGCCGCCTTATGAGCTATTTCAATATCTGTCATCTAATCACCTCAATCACGTAATAAATATTCCCATTTATCCTAACAATTATCAAATTAAGCTAGAGAATATTACTAAATTCACCACTATTTTAACACAAATTTGAAATATTAGCCATTTGAACAATTAATTTTTTTATGTAGTATATTAGCCGTCAACAAGAAAAAGGAGGAAAAAAATGAAAAAAAATATAATATTCTTAATGACACTAATAACAATACTAATCGTTCATTCAAATGTAAAAGCAGCTTCTACAAACTTTTACGAAGCAGAAAAAATTGATAACATATATACCAAAAGCGTAAAAAACGGCACCACTCATTTTCAAAAATCCCGTTTTTTTAGAAGAAAAAGTGACAACAAAGCAGCTTATTGTATAGAACCGTTCAATTTTTTTGATGAAAGTGCAAGTTATGAAACAAGTATAAACCCTAATAATATAGATCAAAACACATGGGAAAGAATGTCACTAATAGCTTATTATGGTTATAATTATCAAGGCCATACTGACAACAAATGGTATGCCATCACTCAATTAATGTTATGGCAAACAGTCGATAAAGATGCAGATTTTTATTTTACTGATTACCTCAATGGTAATAAAATAGAAAAATTTACAAATGAAATAGCAGAAATCAACGACTTAGTAAACAATCACTATATTAAGCCAAGTTTTGCTAACAAAACAATTAATATCAACATCAAAAATAATAAAATAATAGACGCAAATAATGTTCTTCAAAACTTTTATCCAACTACTTCAAACATTTCAATTGTGGATAACTATATTAATCTAGATAAATTAACAGAAGGTAATTACAGTTTCACTTTTAAAAGAAAATATCACAATAATGAACCAGTACTATTTTACTACAATCAAACAAGTCAAAATCTAATGACAGGTGGATATTTACCTAATGATGAATTTAGTTTAAATATAAATATATATAAAACAAAACTTAAAATCACCAAAATAGATAGTGATACTAAAACAACTATTTCTTTCGGAGATGGTAAATTAAATGAAACAATTTTGGAGTTATATGATGAAAAGAAGAACTTCCTTCAAGAAATTAAATTAAATAAAGACTGTACCGCAACAATAGATAACCTTGATTTAGGAATATATTATCTGAAAGAAAAACAAGCTGGAACTGGATATATTCAAGATGATAGTTTTCACAAAATAGAACTAACTCTTGATAATACAAAAATAAATTATGAATTTGAAAATAAAATAATAGAAAAAGAAATATTTATTCACAAAGAGTATGGTGAAGAAAATAACACATTGCCTGAGGAAAACATTACTTTTGAAATTTACAAAGCCAATAAACTAGTCTATACCATTACCACCGACAATTTAGGAAACGCTAAAATCAAGCTTCCCTACGGAAAATATCTAATAAAACAAAAAAATAGTAAAACTGGATATAAATATGTAGAAGATTTTGAAGTAATAGTAAATAATGAAACTACAGATTTATTCTATAACTTGTATGATTATAAAATACCTATTCCAAATACTAGAGACGATATAAACAAAACATGGTATATAATAGTTGCAAGTTGCTTACTTATAATGGGTATATATGAAAGTAAAAAATATAGTTCTAAATAGCATATTATTAATTGTATATTGCATGTGTTGTTTTTCTATATATACAAATAAAACAGTAGATAATAAAAAAATAAAAGTCAAGTCATCTACTATCATTTCAACAGGGAAAAAGACAAATAATGAAATACTTGCCACTTTATATATTCCAAAAATAAACATTAATAGAAATATTTATCCAATCAAAAGTCCTAAAAATAATGTAGATGAAAATATAATGATTTTGAAAGAATCTACTCTACCAGACACAGAAGATAGCACCGTTTTTCTAGCCGCACATTCCGGAAATGGGTTAGTAGCATATTTTAATGATCTTAAAGAACTAGAGCCCAATGATAAGGTATATTTTATATATAAACAAAAAACATATATTTATAAGGTGACGAAAATACATGAAATAAAGAAAAATGGCTTTCTTACCGGAAATTATAACAAAGGCAAGGAACTAATTTTAACAACATGTAGTAATAACAAAAATAAACAGTTAATAGTAAATACTATATTAGAAAAAAAAGAAGACTAATTAGTTTTCTTTTCTTCTGTTAAAAACTTGATTGCTTCTTGTAATTGATTATCATTTTCATCAGTTGGATTATTAGTATATTCATCAGAAAGTGCTACCTCTATAGTAGGACTAATACCCTTACCATTAATAGATTTACCTTTAGGAGTAAACCACTTTTCTACTGTATACTTAATACTAGCACCACTACTAAGCATATATTCCTTTTGAACAGTGCCCTTTCCATACGTTTTTTCCCCAATTAATGTAGCTCCATAAGACTCATTCATTGCAGCAGCCAATATTTCTGATGCTGAAGCACTACCATTATCAATTAAAACTACTACATTATAATTTTTACTTTTTTTACCTGTTGAATAGTACTTTTCAACTCCTTTTTTTGTTTTAATCTGATAAATTACTTTATCCTGTTTCATAAATAAAGAAAGAATTTTAGAAACTTGATCTAAGTGGCCGCCAGAATTCTGTCTAACATCGATAATCAAAGAATCAATCTTTTTATTTTCCAAATCATCTAATTTATTTTTAAATTGTTTATATGTATTAGCGGCAAAAATACTAACATTTAAAACTCCCACTTTTTTATTATTACTTTCAACTATTCTACTAGAAACTGAAGGTATAACAACCGTATTCTGTTTTAAAGTGATTTCTTTTTCTTTATTATCACGTTTAACAATAATATTTACCTTTTTCTTATTCTTTATTAATTTTACTACATCATCTAATTCCATTCCACTTACATCTTTATTATTAACTTTAATAATTTTGTCTCCTGGCTTCAAACCTGCTTTATCAGCTGGAGAATCCTTGAAAATAGCAACTATTTCTATACTGTTATCAATTTTACTAACACTTACTCCAACACCCTCATATTGTCCATTAACAGTTTGAGTAAAGTTTTCTGTATCATCCTCATCCATATATATACTATAAGGATCATCAAGATAATTAACCATTCCCTTAATAGCGGCATTAATTAATTTCTTATTATCAACATTTTTATAATAATTAGTAGTAATACTATTATAAGTTGTAATAAATTCATCAAGTTCATTATTACTTTGACTACTCTTTTCTCTATTTAAAGTAATAATACTTCCAAGTATACCCCCAAACACAACTGAAATAACAATTATTATAATTACTTCATAATTGGAAAAATATTCTCTGTTCATATTAGTAGTAATATCATCTACAGAAGATTCTTTTTCCCTTATAATTTTTTCTTTTTTTCTACCTCTGCCAGCCATATTTTCACCTCGTTACACTATATTAGTATCATATCACAAATAGAATTAAATTTAAAATAAAAAGATAGATAAAATCTATCTTTGTATAACATAATGGCGCCTCAACTAGGACTTGAACCTAGGACCCCTTGATTAACAGTCAAGTGCTCTAACCAACTGAGCTATTGAGGCATGAAGAGCGTAAGCTCTATTTATTTAAATATTCTGAAATATTATCTGTGATATATTCAACAATTTTTCCATTCTTAAAATGAACTAATGTAGTACCAGAAATCTTCAACTCTGATGCGTTAGTTGCATTAGAATTACTAACATCACTTCGATAATCCCTATTTAAACCTTCACTTAAATCAACAGTATACATAAACACTTTTTTATTTTTTTCATTATAATTTGTAACTAGTGCATATTCCTCATCTGCATTAGCAGAAGTACTATCATAATAGAAAACATAATACTCATTATCACTTAAATCAAAACTTTCACCAGCAAGTATCTCTCTATATTGAATAGATGCATTATTAGAAACACTAGTTTTAGATTTCTTATTTAAAATACCTACTGTCAAAAAGTAAAATATAAGTAATACTAATAATATAACCAAAACAACTTTAATTATACTCGATAGTGAAAAACTTCCACTATTATATTGTCTTTCTATTTTTTTATGTTGACCACGAAGATCTTTGGTGTTTGTTTTTTTTGTTTTATTTTTCCCCATGTTAATCACCAACCACTATGAGTATAACATAATATAAATATAATTGTAAAGAATTATTTCATTGTTGGAAGACTACTAATCGAAGAAGCTATTTCTACTAATTCATTTTGATTCAAAACATCGCTTACCATATAATACTCTATTCCTCCACTACTCCAAGTCAATGAATTATCAGCCAAAACACCTATTGTATCTTGTAAAATATATGGTTCTCCACTTGTAGGAATAATAGTGAAATCATCCGCTGCATTTGCTGTTTCTTCTACCAATAAAAATGGTTTTTCTCCATCAAAAGTTAGTATAACACGTTCACCTTTATCTTTTTTTACCTTTTCCTCATTAGTTAATTTTGTTCCTGTAGGTAAAACTAAAGGATAAATACTATCTTCTAAACTATCCACTTCCTTTGTAGTATTATCTACCTTTGCACTCTCCATCACAGTATTTAACTCAAAATAATTTTTCTTAAATGTCGGTGTAAAATCAATTTTCTTAAAATCCATTGTCATCAATGCAATGCCATTTTCATCCAAAACTTTAATTTTATCAAATTTATGATTTTTTGATATAACAATTTCTTGACTTACCAATTTACGATTATTAGGATAATTAACCTCGGTATTAAAAATGAAATTACCATTCTTAGATTTAAATTGTCTCTTATCATCATTTTTAATATCATTTAAAACAGATTGAAGTAAATAAACCTGTGAATTATTATAAGGCCAATCACTTTGGAATTTGAAACTTTTATTTAAAGCTGGCGTCACAACAAATACACCTTCAGAATTTTTTAATATTATCTGCTCATGATTATTTGATTTATTAAGTAAACTTACTCTATAATTGTTATCCTTCTTATAAGAAACCTTTACCTCATAATTATAAACATTATCATTATTGACTATTTCTAGATTTCCTTCTAAATAATAACTACTTTTGCTAATTTTTTTATCTAAATCACTTATTAAATCATTTTCATTATATTTTCCACATCCAGTTAATAGTATTACTATTAAAAGCAAAAAAAATATAGTTTTTTTCAAAATATCACCTCATTAATATTTTCAATTTAACTATATGTTAAATATATACATTTATTCCGTATAAAAATAAAAGAAATGGAAAAATTATTTGTATAAAGAAAGGATGAAAATATGGAAATAATAAAAAAGATTGCTCTAATACTAGTTATTATTGGTGCGATAAATTGGCTAATGGTTGGATTATTTGAACTCGACCTAGTAGCAACAATATTTGGTGGAAGTACAAATATTTTAGCAAAAATAGTATATGTATTAGTAGGAATAAGTGGTTTAATATCAATATCATTTTTATTTGATGACAAAAAATAAAGGATCATATGACCCTTTATTTTTCAGTTATACGTACTTTAACTTTTTTAGTTTTAGAAGTATAAGAAAGTTTCAAATCGTCACCTTTAACTTTTACCTCTACTTCATGTTCTCCAACTCCATAATTTTCTAGATCAATATAAGCCTTTATATTAGCTGAAGAAACATTATCAACAATTCCTTTACTACCCTTAACTACAACAGTAACACTACTATCTTCTCTATTCATAGCTTGAACTATGTACTTTTCATTTAAGTTTTCTGTCTCAATATGAATATCACTAAATTCCTTACTAACAGAAACATCCAAAGCAACTTTTATAGAGATAGTTTTATCACTAATTTCTGTAATACCATTAGGTTTTGTTAAAGTTATATTATAAGTTTTATCATTTTCAAGACCTTTTACATCTATTGGAACATCTATTGACTGAATATTACTAATAGCTTTTTCATCCCCATACACAGTAACAGAAGTAATGTTAGGAGTAATAGACTTTATAGCTTTACCAAAGGCAAGTTCACCCTTAGGAACAACATTAATATTAACTTTTTTACTTGGTGATGTAACAGTAAGAGTAGCATCAACAGTAGAAGGAACAATTTCAACATCAACAACTTCACCATTATTATCATAAGCAACAAGTGGTACATCCTTAAGTTCTATCTTACCTGCTTTAGGGTTACTTAAATTATTAACATCAACCAAAGCTTTAACAGTCGCTACCTTCTTTAACTTATATTCTGCTCCTTTAATAATAACATTACTACGATTAAGCTCCACAGATTTTATATATAATTTAGAATCCAAGCTATCTTTATGAAGAATATCATAAGTAAGCGTTCTAGTTTGTGATACTTTCTCATAAATAGTAACAGTTACAGTAGATGGATCCAATCTATAATCAACTGATTTTAATTTTTGTGAATATTTCAAAGTTACTTTATGATTTCCTGGTTTAAGTCCAGTTAAATCAACTGTTACACCATTAGAAGGTGTTTGTTTTGCCAAAAATATGTGCCTTTTTTGACCTATTAAAGTAATATCAACAGTTTTAGGTAATCCCTCAACCACATATAACTCTTCATTATAAGTAGGAATTACTTTCTGTTTATATAAAACTTCGGCATACTGATCAATAGTAACATTTGATTTATTATCAATAATTAAAAAGGTACAAAAAGCAAGAAGTAATGATATTACAAGAAGAGTAGACTTTTTATTAAGTAATCTTTCAACTGTTTTACTATTTTTCTTAAAGAAATCAGTTATTCTTAAAATAAGTTTAGTAATAGGAGTAATTAACCATCTATCAAAAAATGAAAGAATATTATAAATAATTTTAGCAAATCCTCTAGTTATCTTCTTCATATATCTCTTCCTCATCTTCATAATCATCTTCATCTTGTAATGAATCTTGTTTAGGTCTCAACTCATCTATCAACATCATTCTTACATCATCAATAGTTAAGTTATAAAATAACTCTCCCTTTATAGCAATAGACATACGCCCTGTTTCCTCAGAAACTACTAAGGCGATACAATCTGTCTCCTCTGTAATACCAACTGCTGCTCTATGACGAGTACCTAATCTCTTATTTAATTTGGAACTACTACTTGTTGGAAAAACAGCTCCAGCACATGTAATTCTATCCCCTTGAATAATCACACCACCATCATGAAGAGGATTATTAGGGAAAAATATAGAAATAAGTAAATCGCTAGATAAATCAGCATATATTTTTTTAGCCTTATCTATATAATTTCCCAAGCTTATATCTCTTTCTAACACAATAAGAGCTCCAATTTTTGCTTTTCTTAATGATTCCATTGCTCCAACTATTTGATAAACTAAATTTTCACGTTCATCAACAGTCAAAACCTTATGTCTTCCTAGTAATTGACTTCTACCAATTTGTTCCAAAATATTTCTGATTTCTGGTTGAAAAATAATAATTAACGCTAACGGTCCATACATAATAACATACTCTAGCAACATACCTAAAGTAGTAAAACCAAAATATGAACTGATAACCTTCAAAATAATTACTAAAAATACACCCTTAAAAATCAAAGATAATTTAACATTATTCTTAATATGTTTTAACATATAATAAAAAATCATCCATACCAAAGAAATATCTATAATTTTCTTCAATATTGATACTACATCAGTAATAGTAATATTCATATAATCACTCCTTTAAACAACCTATATTATATCATTAGAATCAGTATTATCTTCACCACTATAAACTGATTTTACTTCACTATTAGTATTTAAGACAACAGCATCCTGATTAGAATTAATTTCTTGTTCTTTATATATATGTTGTCTTTTTTGTCGAACATCAATTAAATATCCAATACAAACGCACAATAAAAAAATAGAAATTATAACTACAATAACATATAAAGGGCCATCTAATATATCCCTAAAAAAATGTATAATATTTTCCATGGGCATCTCCTCATACTATGTATATATAATACCATTTTTGAATACTTATTACAAGAACAAAACAAATAAAGAAGAAAAAAAGAGGATATCTCACTACTTTTTGAAAGCTTAATATAACTATTTGTGTTAAAATAACACATTTTATATAATTTAAACAAAAAGAAGTTGAAAATAAGTATACCATAAAAAAAGAGGGCAATATTTTTGCCACCTAACAATAAATATAATCGCAAATAAACCAAACTAAAACTGAAATAATAATTAATGGTGTGAACGCCGAAATGATTTACAACTCACCAAAGAATAGAAAAGTTGTAATAATTTCATGCTACTTTGTTTTTGTATTTCTTTTTAATATTTTTTCCTTATCATTTTCTGGTAATTTAATTGAAATATGACCTTGCTTAAGCCAAAGAATATCTCTTAAAGAATAAAACTTAAATTCTAATAAATCACATTTTGTAACCATATCAATATGTTGATTTTTTTCTTTCTTTGACATTGAATTAAAAGTTGTAGCAATTTTTTCTCGCTCTTTTTCAATGTTTTTTGCTAATTTAATAATCTCATCTTCACTTAGATCTTTTACTTCGTTGTAGTCAATCATCCAATCTAATCCTTTAAAGAATTCTATTTCCGATTCTTCATCAAATTTAACAAAATCATATCTATTACTATCATTAATTATAGTAACACCATTACCAAAAACTTTCATAAATATAGAAAAAGGTATTGGTAAATCAAATGAATTTAAATATGCAATATCATTTTTTTGAACATATGCAGAATCACTGTTAATTATTTTCACTAAAAAACCTCCCTTGTCTAATTGTAGATTATAGCATATTTTTTAAAAAGCGAAACAAATAATTGATTTTTATTTTTCAAAGTCATCACAATATTTTCTATTCTTTCTCCAATCATCACTACTAGAATCATATAACTTGTTTTTAATTTTTTTACCATATATTTTTAAATTGTTAGAAAACTCAATATTACTATTCATATAATATTGTAGTTCATAATCTCTAATAAATCTTTCTTCAAAATTTCAATTATCTAAATTATTAAAATATTCTTCAAAAACTAATTTCATATTATCGTTACTCTTTTTAGTACTAATTTTTAACTAAATTATAATATTTACCTTTTATATCCATTAATTCTTGATGGCTTCCATTTTCTAATATTTTACCATTTTCCATATAAAGAATTTTATTACAACTTTTAATAGTTGTTAATCTATGAGCAATAATAAAACATATCTTATCTTTAGTTATTTCTTTGATAGCATTTTTTACAAGTTCTTCATTTTCATAACTTAATGAAGATGTTATTTCATCTAATATTACAACACTTGGATTTTCTACCATTATTCTAGCAAAATTAATCATCTGCTTTTCTCCTAATGAAAATAAATCTTGATTTTTATTTAAATTTAATTCATATCCTTCACTAAATGATATTATTTTATCATGTAATCTTAATTTTTTACATATTGTCTCGATTTGTTCTTTTTGAACATCTTTATTTGCATAATTTATATTATCATAAATATTACCGTCAAATATTACAACATCTTGCATTACATAACCAATATTTTCACGTAAACTTTCTAAAGTATAATTATTAATATTTTCACCATTTATAAAAATTGAACCTTTAGATACATCGTAAAATCTACATAATAAATTTACTAATGTAGTTTTACCACAACCTGTCCTTCCAACAATTGCAATTTTATCATTATTATTTACATTAATTGAAATATTAGATAATATTTGTCTATCATTATTGTAAGAAAAATACACATTGTCAAATTTAATATCATTTATTCTTTCTAACTTTAATTTACCTGTTTGTATTTCAGGTTCATACTTATTTAAATAGTTATATATTTTTTTCATAGAAATAAATGATTCATTTAATATAGGCAAACGTGTAACTAAATCATCACAAGAACCTTTTATAGATGTTGTACCATTTATAAATAACATTAATGTACCATAAGATAAAACAGAAGTTGCCAAATCATATCCACCTATACAAGTAGTTGCTATACTAGCAAAAAATGAAAATAATGTGTATGAAAAATTATATTTTCTAATTAATTTATCGAGATTTTCACTTTCATTAGTATATTTTTCTAATAATTCATTCATTTTACTTAATCTAATTTCTTCAATATTTATAGACTTTATAAGTTCAAAATTATTTACCTGTTCTGTAATCCATTTAGTAATAGATATATTAAGATTCCTTATTTCTGAAATCATTTTAAAAGTTTTTTTGTTAGATATAATTAATGCTAAATAACCAACCATATAGATTAACACTAAAATTGTAGTTAATTTAAAATTGATAAAAAATAATATAATTAATAACAATGGTAATTTGGCACATAAATTACCAAATGAAATTAAACCATTTTGAGTAAAAAATGTTGAAGCATTTCCTGTATCATTCATTACAAGTTCTAACATTTCTCCAGTATTGGCATTATCAAAATAAGAAATTTTTGTATTAATAAATTTAGAAAATAAATCTTTTCTTGCATGATTTGCATATTCTCTTTGTAAATGATGTCTAACCATACAATGAAATATTGCTTCACTAGTTTTTAATGTTTGTTTTACAATAACTAAAATTGTTACAAATATTAAAGTTCTTGCACTATTTTTGGCAATTGCATTATCAAATACTGAATATGTTAAATATTGGTCAATTAGTAACCATATTGTACATGATAAAAAATATTCGATAAATGCAAATATAATTCTTTTTTTAAAGTTACCATATTTTGACATATATTTAATACTATTCATATAATCCCCCTACAACGTTTTCACAAATATCAATTAATTTTTTATAATTATTATTATCTTTTTCTAATTTTGTGTTTGTTGAATCAATAATAGTTTTATTATCAATAAATAATACTCTGCTATTTTTTGGAATTCTAAGTAAATCATGCGTAATAAATATATTTATATTATTAGGAAAATTTTTATTTAAATTTTCTACTATTTTATTTTTAGTATTATTATCTAGTTTGCTTAACACATCATCAAAAATTAAAATCTTCTTATTTTGCATTAATAATCTAGCAATATTAATTCTTTGTTTTTGACCACCTGATAAATTTATACCTCTTTCTCCTAATAATTCATCATAATTATTAGCAAAGCTTTGTATTTCTTTATCTAATTCACATATTTTGCATATATCTTTTATTTTATCAATATTTTTATTTTCATAACAATCAATATTATTTTTTATTGTATCTGAAAAAATATATGGAGTTTGAAAACATAAACCTATATTTTCACGAAGTTTAGTCTTATGTAAATCTCTTAATTCAACATCATCGATTAAAATGCTTCCTTCATATGAAATAAATCCTAAAAGTAATTTAGTTAAAACACTTTTTCCACTTCCATTAGATCCAACTAAATAAATATTTTCACCCTCATTTATAGCGAAATTAATATTCTCCAATACTATTTGATTGTCAAATTTTATATTAACATTTTTGAATTCAATTTTTTTATAATCAGGTGTTACAATATTTTTGCATATTAAATCTTCCTCATTTAAATTTAAAAATTCTTTTATTCTTCTAGCGGGCACTAAAAAGTCATTAATACCTTCGACAGCATAAATTACATTTTGAAAATAACTTAACATGGTAGTCGAATATGTTAAAATTGCCATTAATCCACCAATTTGCATATTATCATTTATTATCATAATCCCACAAACTAAATAGATAATTGGAGTACTTAAAGCTTTTATACCACTTGCGATCAATTCATAATATATCAAATAATCTATCTCTTTTATATCATATTTTAAATATTCTTCACTATTAATATTAAATCTATGTATTTCATTATTTTGATTATTTGTCATTTTTATCATTTTAGGATTATAAATTGAATTCATTGTCTTTTTTATTAATCCTTCAGATAACGTTACTTTTTTATCTACAATGTTTTTTGTATTGATACAATACCATACTGACATTAAAATTATAATTAGGATAATTATTGATAAAATTAAACAAACTTTAAAATTAAGTTCAATAATTACATTTAATGAAAAAAAGGTATAAAAAATAGTGTTAAGTATTAAATTTAATTTATCATTTATATAAGATATATAATTACTTGAATCACTACTAATTCTCTGTAATATTTGACTATTTTCATAACCAATGTAGCTATTATAATCTAAATACGTTGTATGTTTTAATAGTAAATTTTTAATATTATTGTTCATACCTAATCTTAATTTTGTATTATATTTACTTCTAATATAATTAAATATCGAAATAATAAAAGCCATAATAACCATAAAAATAGCAGCAACTATTATTTTTGATAACTTACTATCATTATAAAAAAATGTAGTTAAATAATTTGGTAAGTTAACATTACTCATAACAATTCCATCTACCACATAAATAATAAACTTAGCCATCACAACATTAAAGAAACAAATTATTGCTGACGAAATTATTATCATCAAAATTACTTTATATAAATTTTCAATTGTTGCTTTAAATAATTTCATAATACCACCAACCCATATTAATTATACACTAAAAAACTAACATTTCTGTTAGCAATTTATTACTCTCGAATAAAAAGTTCGAGTTTCCTATCAATCTGGTGCGGTTAATGTAGGGGTTTAACACACCTAATCAAAAAAATAAATTCACCAATATTTGATGAACTTATTATAACGCAATTAATTTTTTGATACAATATGTTTCTTAAAGTTTATATCATTTATTCTCTTAATAATTTTTTATAATAATTATTATTTTTTATTAGTTCTTTATGATTACCAATTCCTACAATATTACCATCATTTAATAAAATTAAATTGTTGGCTATTTTCATTAAATCTGGTTTATGAGTAATTAGTATTATTACTTTATCCTTTTTTATTGTATTTAAAATTTCAATAATATGGTTTGTAGTTTCAGGATCTAATGCACTAGTTACTTCATCAAAAATAATAATCTTAGAATCACACATAATAGTCCTGGCTATTGAAATAAGTTGTTTTTGTCCTCCAGATAAATCAGTTGCATCTTCTTTTAGTATTGTTTCATATCCATTTGGCAAATTCAAAATAAGTTCATCTATTCCTATTTTTTTACATATTTCTTTTATTGTATCTTCGTTATTTTGTACTAATTTGAAATTATCCATAACTGACATATTAAAAATAAATGGTTTTTGATTTACAACAGATATTAAATTTTTATAATCGTTTTTATCAAATTCAAAAATGTCTTGATCATTAATTAATATACTACCACTATTATTTTTATATAACCTTAAAAGCAATTTACCAATTGTGGATTTTCCACTACCTGTATGTCCGATAAATGCAGTAATTTCATTGGGATTTATTTCAAATGATATATTAGTAAGAACATTGCTTTCTTTTCCGGAATATCTATAACTTACATTATCAAATTTAATATTTTTTATAGAATTTGGTATTTTTTCTTTTCCAAAATCTATTTTTTCAATTGGATTATAATTTATTATATTATTTACACGATCTATAGAAACTGACATCAATCTTATATCGCTAGAGTTTTTCATAATACCCTTACAAATTGATAGCGAGTTATCATAATATGAAATTAATAAAATTAGTAAGTCTAAAGTTAACTTATTTTGTGATATAAGATATATACATAAAATATATATTAAAACCTTAGCAAAGTAAATTATATATGTTATGCCATTATCTCTAGTATTCAATGGTTTTCTTCTTCCGCTGTAATTATAGTCAAATTGGTTCTTAAGTTCATCATATTTTTCTAACATTTTATCTGTTAAATTGAATACTTTTACTTCATTAATACCTATCATCATTTGAGAAAATGTATTGCTTATATTATCCATATCTTTCCTAGACAATCCAGTATATTTAACTATTTTTTTATTACATTTATTATATAATATTAAATATATTAAACATACCATAAATATAATTACTGCAGAACCAAAATTAATAGTTGATACAATTATTATTAAAACTATAAAACTTATAAAGTTAATAATATACTCAGCTATTCTATCAATACATTTTGTTAAATCTATAACATCTTGATTTATTGTGCTAATTAGTTCTCCTTTAGAAATTTGATTTTGAAAATTATCATCATAAGTCGAGATTTTTTTTATTATTTCTTTTTGAATTTTTGCACAACAATATTTTGTATTTTGTGTATATACATCGTAGTTCCATTTTAAAAACAAATTATAAAATAGGTAAGATAAAGATAGTAGAAAAGAAAAAATATAAGCAGAATTATAATCTTGCAATGTAATATTTTTTATTATGTTTGCCATTATAATAGGAATTAACAAAGATATTCCATGAGATATAACTGATGAAAAGAACAGTTTAAAAATACCTATTTTATTACCTCTAACTAATTTAAAGTAACTCTTTATAACAATAAAATTATCTTTAATCACTTAAATCACCATCTATTTGTTCAATAATGTTAGTATAATTAAGATCATCATTTATAAAAACTATTTCTCTGCCAATATTTATTGAAGTATACTTATCCGTTTCATAATCACTTTTCAATTCTTCGTAATCTAACTCATTTGTAGATTTATATTTATCTTTTTCTTTTAAATTATAACAAGTTAATGAATGGCTTGGATGTCTTTTTGTACTATTATTTCTATTATCTAATCTTCGAAAAATCGTATCATAATCTTTTCCTTTAATCTTAATTGTTATGGCTTTATAATTATACTTATCGACTAACTTTTTAAATTTATTTTCCCAATTATTATTAAATGGATATTCTATTATAATATTTTCATCATTTCTTTTCATACACTCATCTAATAAATCCATAAAAGTATTATATATAATTAATTTTAAATTTTGTTTTTGTTCATAATTATTAAAACCAACTAAATCATAAATATTTTCTTTTAAAACATCCATTGATATAATTGTTGAATTTTTATAATACTCATATATATAATTTGATACTGTAGATTTACCACTTCCGCTTATGCCTGTTACAATAATTAATCTGTTCATTACACCACTCCTATAGAGATATTATATCACGAAAATATTTAATTTTTTCTTATATATTCAAAATAAAACAAAAAAATAATGGGATTACGCTAAATAAAAGTATAATCCCATTTATATTATAATTTAATCCATGATTTTATTTAAATAGAAATTATTATTTTCATAAAATCTAACAAGACCTTGTTCAGTTTTAACATCGTGATCAACTGGAAATTCCATATTTGCATAAAATTGTTCCAATAATTTTTTTTGAATATTTTCTCTATAAATAATTCTATTTAATTTATCATTTATATCTAAAAGTAAATCATTTCTTGATTCAAAATTAACAGCTAACTTAATACATTTTCTTACTGCATCTGCTTTATTTTTAATATTATTTTGTTTCATAAACTCTGATAATAATAATTCTTCTTTGTCATATAATTTAACACTAAATTTGCTCATTAAAAATTCCTCCTTTCACAAAAATAGTTAAATTTTTAATTACAACAGGATATGGGAAAACACCACGAAACTTTAAAGTCCTTATAAATAAAGACTTTTAAAGCCTCGTAGATGCACCACCAACCATTTTCGCACTTGCGAAAACAACTATTTTGCCCATTTTTATAGTTGATATTTAGATAAAATGTCATTTGAAACCTTATTTTATAAGGATTTTGAGGCAACTATTTTTAGTGATTTTATTATTTTTCACTAATTTTTAATGTTTTCATTATTTATATCATTTTTATAATTTTCTTCAACAATTTTTGGAATAAATTCTAATAATTTTTCTGTATCATTATCAAAATATTCTAATAGTTGTGGTATTAAAAATTTAAAAAAATAATTCATAATTTATCAACCCCCTTAAATAAAAAAATGAAGAAAATGTTATGCTCCAATTTGTAAAATTTTAAATTTATTTTTTTCAAATTTATTCTTTTTTTCTTGTGGAATTATTTGAATAATATCGTCACTATAATCATTTATATCAAATAATTCTCCAGTAATTTCTGTTTCAGTTATTTTGTAAAAGTTCCTTAATGTATCAATATAATTTGTAGTTTCTTCTTCAGTTTTATAATTAGATAAAATTACATCTCTATCTTCCACATTAATAATCATATCAAAACAATCATTTCTAAACATATAACCAATATTTTCTAATTCATTTTTATTAAAAATAATATTAGTAATAGTAACATTATGTTCTTTATCAATTTTAACTTCAAATTCATCAATATACTTATTAATAATGTATTGTTTTTGTTCTTTAGTTAATTTCATCCATAGATTATTTTGTTCAACATAGTCAGACTTTGTTTTCATTTTCTCTATTTCTTTTAGATTAAAAAATGTATTAATATCTTGTTTATAGTCTAGTGAATTTTGTAATTTTTCTAATTCATTTATTTTACTTTTTACAATATCAATTTCTGAATTTAATGATTTAATTTCTTTTTGTAAATCATCTGGTTCAAGTAATCCATCAACAAATGCTTTTTTAATTCTAGTATCTTTTTCTTCTAATTCTGATAACTTATTTTGATATTTTATAAGTTCATTTGATGTATCTTTATTCATGGTAGGTTTAAATGAATTATCAATGATTAAGAAAAAATCTAGCATATCATTTAAAAATTTTAAAATAGATTTTTCACATTTTTTCTCACTAATTCTCATTCTACATTTTGAACATTGATAATAAATATGTTTCTTACCAGTTTTACTTGTGCTAGAACATCCACCCATTATTTTATTGCATTTAGGACATTTAATCTTTTGCATAAAGATAAAAGTATGTTTCCTCATATAATTCTTTAGATTTTTTTCTTTTCGTCTTTGTACCATTTCAAAATCAGTTTTATCTATAATCGCAGGTACGACATCTTCAAATATTTCTATATCTTCTCCAGATCTTTTTCTATGAACAACATTGCCAATATAAAGCTGATTAGATAATATTTTATCTACTGTTGTTGTAGGCCATCTTCTATTTAAAACATTTTCTTCTTTAAATAACTTACATATAGCACATACCGACATGCCATCTAAATATAATCTAAATATTCTTCTTACAACTTCAGCACTCACATCATCAACTATAATAGATTTATTTTCAGGTTCTCTAGTATATCCTAAAGGTGGCTGTCCACTAATATGACCTTTTTTAGCTGCCCCAACTAAACCGAATTTTGTTCTTTCCGAACATCTTTCAATTTCTAATTGAGCAAGTATTGTAGTCATTCTAATAAAGAACTTGCCAGTTGCAGTATCAGTATTAATATCTTCTGATAAACTTTCTAAACTACAATCATATTCTTCTAACATCTTACAAATACTTTCTAAATCTTGAATAGAACGAGTAAGTCTATCTAGTTTATAAACAATTATTTTGTTTATCTTACCAGATTTCATATCTTCAATCATTTCTTGAAACTTAGGTCGTTTCATACTTTTAGCAGAAACTCCTTCTTCACGATAGATTTTATATATTTCATATTCTTTATAATCACAAAGTTTTTTTAATCTATCTTCTTGTTCATCTAAACTTTGTCCATATCGACTTTGATCTTCAGTTGATACACGAGGATATAAACCTGCTATTATTTTCTTTTCTTGCATATTTTTCAACCTCCTTCCTCTTAAATATGAAAAAAACACAAGAAATAAAATCTTTCCTTGTGTTTAAGTGCTAAGATTTACATAATTTTCTCCTAGCATATACTATCTTATTACTTTTTAGTTGAAAAGTCAGTAGCGAATTTAGTTGAACTGAAATTGATGCTTTTGCTTATTTTACAAAGGAATAAAGCAAAAATAAACTTTCAAATAAACTTATTCATACAATTTATTATTTGAACAAATTTAGTAAATGTTATAATTGCATTAGAAGTAGGTAAATATATCTTGTCATTATCTTCATATAGATATGCAATTAAAGTAGTTTCTTTATTTTTAATAATTATCTTATAAGGTTCACTTATACCCAAGTTAGTATTATTAATTTTAATTAAATGCCCATCAATATAGTTAATACCTAAATTACCCAAACTCGCTTTCATTTTTAGTTTTTTCTTAAATTCACAAGGAAATTTTAAAGTTTCTAGGTCGTTTTCAAACTGAATTCACCTCCAAACAATAAAAAAAGCCCATAATATCAAATATTATGAACTCATTATTTATAAAGAAAAACACACATCTATAATAGGTGTGCGTGCATTAACCTCAATGGTGCCGACTATAGGACTTGAACCTACAACCTACGCGTTACGAATGCGTTGCTCTACCGATTAAGCTAAGTCGGCATTAAAGAGAACTTATTTTTTCTCTTTCCTATATACTTTATTATAACATGATTTATCACTTTTGCTTTTAAAACTTTTTCTTGCCAATGTATTTTTTTCTATAATAGAAGAAACCTTAAATGAAATTGTCTTATCTTTTTTTGAAGCATCAACAACATATACATCTATTAAATCACCATAACAAAAACATTCATCACTGGCTAAAGATTGTAGAGACATGCTATCTTGATCAAATCTATAAGGAACATCCAAATCATTTATTTTTATTCTACCATCTATCAAATTTTGAAGCTGAATAGAAAGTCCTTTATTATCAACAGATAAAACTCTAGCTATAAAATGTTCACCGATATGTCGTTCCATATACTCTGCAGCCTTCATCGCATTTATTATCAATTCACATTTATCAGACTTTTTTTCATTTATCGAACATAAATGAGCCTTTTCTTCTAAAATTTCATAATCTTTTGCGACTTCTTCTAAATCAAAATTTTTATCTTTATTCAATAAATATTTTCTTATACTGCGATGAACTGTATCATCAGGATATCTTCTTATAGGAGAAGTAAAATGAACATAATCTTTATAGGCCAAACCAAAATGTCCTATATTATCCGTAGAATAATAAGCTTTTCTTAAAACTCTTAAAAAAGCATACTGAAATGGACCAGACTTACTACCATAACTATTAACAAACGAACTAAGATATTGCATTTCATGTTGCAAATCCAATTGTTCTCTTCGTTGATATTTAATACCAAGCTTATTAATTAATTCAATAAAATAATTAACGACTTCTGGAGCAGGAACATCATGTACACGATACATTGTAGGATAATCATATTCGCCTAATGCCTGTGCAACAGTTTGATTAGCCACCAACATAAACTCCTCTATCAGATTTTCCCCTGTACCCTGTGATAGTATTTCAAAATCTAAAGGAAAACCTTTTTCATCCAATTTTATCTTTTGTTGAGGCATTCCAAATTCTAGTGCTCCATGTAAAATTCTTTTTTTATTAAGAATTAAGGAAAGTTTATACATATCTTTTAAGGTCGAAACAAAATTTTCATAACCTGCAGCAACAATATTATTATCTAAAATATCATTTACTTTTTTATATGTCATCTGTATTTTTGATTTAATAACTGATTCAAAGATATTATAATTAACGACAGTTCCTTGTCTATTAATTTCCATCACACATGATAGAGCTAAGCGTTCTACATTTGGATTAAGTGAACCTATACCATTAGAAAATAACTTTGGATACATTGGAATAACTGTATCTGCCAAATAATAACTAGTACCCTTTTTCAAGGCCAAACGATCAAGTTCACTCCCCTCTTTTATATAGTAAGTTACATCTGTAATATGAACACCTAACTGATAATTACCATTTGGAAGAATTTCCAAGCTAATAGCATCATCAATATCTTTAGTATCATCTCCATCAATTGTAAATATTTGTTTATCCGTCAAATCACATCTACCTATTTTATCGATATCACGTACCATGACAGGTAAATTATTTACCTCTTCCATAGCTTTATCTGTAAAACTATTATCTACACCAAGTTTCCATGCCTCAGTTAAAATATCAATATTAGGATCACTACTAAGTCCAATATAAGAAACAACATCTCCAACATAACTATCTGATATAACGTCTCCATCAATTTTTACAACAACCATTGAACCAACCACAAGATTATTATCATTATTATCCAAGTTTATAGTCAATTTCTTATATTTTGAACTTTCTGGATCTAAGAAATAATTATTTTTGATCATAACTACTTCTCCATAAATATATAAATCTTCTCTTTTTAAGATTTTAATTACTTCACCCGTTTTACTCTTTTTATTTGTTACATTTATTAATACTAAATCATTATCAATACATACATCACTATTACTAATATTGTATGAATCATTATTCACAAGAACAAAACTGCTATATTTCTTTTCTACATATTTTCCCACTACATATGGTGTATTTTCTATATGAATATATTTATCATCCGCTATTTCTATAACTTTATAACTATCAATAAGTTCATTAAGTAAAGTCATATCATAATTATTATCTAAAAGCTCTTGTTGTAAATCAACAATACTTGTTCCTTCATTATATTTTTTAATTAACTTTTCTACCTTAAATAAATTATCCATAACCGAACTCCTTAATTAATCATTAGTTTAACATAAACTATTCAATTTTTCATTATTTTTTTAAATTTACTCAAATTTCGTGTATACTAAAAATAGGAGGCAAACATGAAAAAAATTAAAAATAAAAATATTAGGACTTTCATTGATTATATCATAATCACTCTAGGTATATTAATAGCTAGCTATGCCTTGGAAACAATTTTAATACCAAACACCATTTTAGACGGAGGAATAACAGGTATTTCAATTATAATAAGTAAAATTACACCATTAGCAATCAGTAATCTAATTTTTGTTTTAAACATTCCCTTTATTATAATTGGTTATAAAAATATGGGTAAAAATTTTTTCATAAAGGCTATTTACAGTATGGTAATATATAGTATATTTTTATCTCTTTTTTCATCACTACCACCACTTACAAATCAAATCTTACTTGCAACAGTATATGGCGGACTAATGCTTGGTTTAGGAACCGGTTTAGTAATTAGATTCGGCGGATGTTTAGATGGAACAGAATCAGTAGCTATAGTTATTAGTAAAAAACATACTATATCAGTAGGACAAATAATTTTAATATTTAATTTATTAATTTTCACTATTGCAGGATTAATATTTGGAATTGATAGAGCCTTATATTCACTTTTAACATACTTTATAACATACAAAGTAATAGACTTGGTTTCAGAAGGATTAGAACAGGGAAAAGCCGCCATGATAATAACAGATAACGCCGATAATATTTCCAAAGAAATTTATAAAAGACTAGGTCGAACAGCAACTTTTATAAAGGGAGATGGACTATTAACTGGTAAAAAAGAAGTTCTTTATTGTGTACTAACAAGAATAGAAATACCTGAACTAAGAAGAATAGCTCAGGATATCGATGAATCTGTTTTTATAACAATTACAGATGTATCAGAAATAATAGGTAATCATATAAAGTCAACTAAAAAAATAAAAAAAGTCACAAAAAAATAAATCATGTATTACACGTCATACATGATTTTTTTACATTATATCACTAACTCCATCCTCTGCTTTTATCTCTGGATAATAACTAGCAAGATCTATAAGTCTTGACTTAAAATAATCTTTATTATCTAAGTCATTAATAATGCTACTAATATTAATAAATAGAACTAAATCAATTGCGTATGCTTTAGCAAAATCAGATTCAGATAAATATTCATTACTTTCATTAAATGATAAAATTCTATTTTCGCTATAGTTCTTTAAAAAATCATTTTCAGCAATTTCAGCTAATTCAAGCCCCATTTTAAGATCTGTAATATTGTTTTCAATTATTTTTGCTTTATCCATATTAGCCTCCATCACACCACATAATACTAATTACAGAATAACACATATTTTTTAGCCTTTCAAGCAATAGTTAATTAGCAAAAAATTCCGCTGTCAAATTATGTCCTATTTGTTTAAATAATATATGAAAATGTTATAATAATAACGTAGAAGGAGATGATAAAATGCAAGAAGCTTGGAAAGGCTTTAAAGAAGGGACATGGTGTAATGAAATTAATGTAAGTGATTTCATTAAATCAAACTATACTCCATATGATGGTGATGAAAGTTTCCTAAATGGACCAACCGAAAAAACTAAACGAGTTTTAAAAGTATATGAAGACATGTGTAAAGAAGAAGTAAAAAAACATGTTATTGATATAGACGTAGACACTCCAGCTGGAATAAATGCTTTTAAACCAGGATATATAAGTGAAGATGATAACGTAATCGTAGGTCTTCAAACTGATAAACTAGGCAAAAGAAGTATTGTTCCAAAAGGCGGAATAAAAATGGTTTATCAAGAATTAGAAGCATATGGATATAAAATGAATCCAGAACTTGAAAAATTCATTAGTAAAACCAATTTAGTAAAAACCCATAACGATGGTGTATTTGATGCCTATACTAAAGAAATAAGAACTGCTCGTCATGTAAAATTATTAACAGGATTACCTGATGCATATGGACGCGGAAGAATTATAGGTGATTACCGTCGAATAGCTCTATACGGAATAGACTATTTAATGGAACAAAAGAAAAACGATTGGGACAATATGAAAATAACTACTATGGACGATGAAACAATTCGTTTAAGGGAAGAAATCTCAATGCAATATAGAGCATTAAAAGAAATAAAAGATATGGCTGCAACATACGGCTATAACATCTCAAAACCAGCAACAAATGGTAAAGAAGCTGTTCAATGGACTTATTTTGGATATCTAGCAGCAATCAAAGAAAATAATGGCGCTGCTATGTCATTAGGAAGAGTTGATGCTTTCTTTGATATTTATTTTGAAAGAGATTTAAAAAATAAAACATTAACTGAAGAAGAAATTCAGGAAATAATAGACCAATTTGTAATAAAATTAAGAGCAGCTAGACATTTAAGAACACCAGAATATGATGAACTATTTTCAGGAGATCCAACATGGGTAACTTGTTCACTTGGTGGTGTAACTACTGAAGGAAAATCAATGGTTAATAAAACATCATATCGTATAGTTCATACACTAGAAAATCTAGAAAGTGCTCCTGAACCTAATATGACTATTCTATGGGCAGAAAAACTACCTCTATCTTGGAAAAAATACTGTTCTAAAATAAGTATAGCTACTGATTCAATTCAATATGAAAATGATGACTTAATGCGTCCTAGTATGGGAGATGACTACGCTATCGCTTGTTGTGTATCCGCAATGAGAGTAGGAAAAGATATGCAGTTTTTCGGTGCACGCTGTAACTTAGCAAAAACATTGTTATATTCCATAAATGGTGGTATTGATGAAGTTAAACGTCAACTAGTAATTCCTGGATTTGAGAAAATGACCGATGAAGTATTAGATTATGAAAAAGTTAAAAAAAGCTATTTCAAAATGATGCATGAAGTTGCAAGAATCTACTCAGATGCTATGAATATAATTCATTACATGCATGATAAATATGCCTATGAAGCCGGACAAATGGCTCTACATGATACATATGTCAATAGACTAATGGCTTACGGTGTAGCAGGATTCTCAGTAGCTGTGGATTCCCTATCAGCAATTAAATATGCCAAAGTAAAACCTATTCGTGATGAAGAAGGTATAGCAATAGACTTCGAAATAGAAGGCGATTATCCAAAATACGGAAATGATGATGATAGAGTAGATGAAATAGGAAAAGAAATTCTTGATCAATTCTATAAAGAGTTATCATCACACCAATGTTATAGAAATGCTAAACCTACCCTTTCTGTACTTACAATTACATCAAATGTAGTTTATGGTGCAAATACTGGTGCAACTCCAGACGGTAGAAAAACTGGTATTCCTTTCGCTCCAGGGGCAAATCCAATGCACGGAAGAGATCAAAATGGCGCAATCGCATCACTTAACTCAGTAGCAAAACTTGATTGGGCAAACTGCTGTAGAGATGGTATCTCAAATACATTCTCAATTATTCCTAATGCTTTAGGACAAACAGAAGATGAACGTATTGAAAATTTAGTTAACTTAATGGACGGTTACTTCTCTCAAGGAGCTCATCACTTAAATGTAAATGTACTAAATAGAGATACTTTAATCGATGCTATGAATAACCCTGACAAATATCCACTATTAACAATAAGAGTTTCTGGATATGCTGTTAGATTTAACAAATTAACAAAGAAACAACAACAAGAAGTAATTTCAAGAACATTCCATGAAAAATTCTAATATAATTAAAGGTAGCATTGATTCAATTGAAAGCATGGGACTAGTAGATGGTCCTGGCATTAGAACTGTTATTTTCATGAATGGATGTAGATTAAGATGTAAATATTGTCACAATCCTGAAATGTGGACTAAAAAAGAGAACAACATTACTCCAGAAGAAATAGTAAAAAAAGTATTACGAAACAAACCCTATTTTAAAAATAATGGTGGTGTTACTTTTTCCGGAGGAGAACCATTATTTCAACCAGAGTTTCTACTTGAAACATGCAAACTATTAAAAAAAGAAAACATTCATATAGCACTAGATACCGCCGGTCATGGTTTTGGTAATTATGATGAAATCTTAAAATATGTTGACTTGGTACTTTTAGATATCAAACATACAAATAAAAAAGATTATAAAGAATTAACAGGCGGAAATATTGATGAAGCAGATGAATTTATAAGATCTCTTAACAAAAGTAATAAGAAAGTATGGATTAGACAAGTTGTAGTACCTGGAATTATGGATAATGATGAATATTTAATAAGTCTTTCTAATAAATTAAAAACTATTAAAAATATAGAAAGAATTGACTTTCTTCCCTATCATAAATTAGGAAGGGAAAAATATATAGCTATGAATATACCATATCCATTAGAAAATACTCCTGAAATGAATAAGGATGAATGTCAAAAACTATACGAAAAATTCATGAATATATACAAAAACAAGAGCTAAATCAACTCTTGTTTTTTTTATATCAATATGCAAACTTTTCTATATAAAAGCCATCATTAGCCATCACTATAACCTGTATCTTTGACTTCATAAAGAAATCTTTATATTTTAAATAAGCATCATGTCCAATAACTATTTTTTGCAAATCTAATTCATCTAAATTTATCAAATCGCCAAAATCTTCTCTACTAATATCTAAAACATTAATATGAGAACCCCTTAATGGTAACAATGTTTTTATATAACTTCCAGCAATCGTCAAATAATTAATATTAATATTATTGATATAATCTAATCTAAAATTTTTACAAGACTCAACCCTTATTAAATTAACCGATTGGAGAACATTTAAGGTAACAATACTTTTTCTAAAAGTACAGTTCATAAACACAATATTTTGTAAATAAGTAATTTCCTTTAAAATATCAATCATATAATTACTAATAACCATATTTCTTAATTCTAAGTATTTTAAATTTTTAAATAGTTTTAACTCATCAAAAGATATAAATTGTCTCTTCCCATCGCTAGATTTACCATCTATCGTAAGACTTTCTACCAACAATAAATCACTATAACCAACTTTTTCAATATTTTTAGAAAAAGCATCAACCAAAAATTGTTGAATAGAACTCGTTAAAATCTCCATTATACCACATTCTCCCCACTAATTATATTATACACATAAATTTATATAATCTACATTAAAACGCCTATATAACTGTAAAATTATGTTAACAAAAGAAAAGAACTTCCTAAAAAGTTCTATTCATTTTTTAAATCCACTACTTCTTGATTCAAAGTATTATATTTATTTATTATCTTCTGATTTTCTACTTTTTCTAAAGTAAACCAACCTTTTCTAAACCAAAGCTCATATATTTCACGTTGTAAATTTGCTATTTCATTAAACATTTCATAAATAGTTTCATATAAAGATTCATGACTAGCTTCACTCATAGCTATTACTAAATTTTTTTCTAAATCTTTACAAACAGTTAAAATGCTCTCAACATAGTCTTTATCATTTAACTCTAATCCCTTAGGAACTTCTGTTTTAGGATTACAAATTTTATTATCATTCATTTGTCATACCTCCATTTAAAGTATCCAAAATTATTTGCATATGATCATAAAAAATATCTGCACATTTTTGCATCATATTTGAAACCTCTTCATCTGAAACATTATCCACTCTGTTAATCGTCTTTTTATAAGCCCCATAATGCCAGTGAAACATATCACATAAATAATCTAAATCTTTTCCTGTAAATATATCAGGAACTTGTTCATAATTCATAAAATATCTCCTCCATAAATATTGTTAACTAATTCAAAAAAAATATAACAAGCAAATTAATAATTATCTAAAAATAGAACAAATTAAATTATTTAACATAATATTATTTAGAGGAGAAATGTATATGAATAATAAAACCTACACAGTAAAAAAAGGAGATACACTATATGGAATATCAAAACAGTTTAATACCAGTGCTCAAAAAATAAGAGAATTAAATAATTTAAAAAATGACAATATAGTACCATCACAAGTACTAATTATATCAGAAAATAATGGTACTAACCCTAATGAATGTGTAATATACACAGTAAAAAAGGGAGATAGCCTATATGAAATTGCTAAAAAGTATAATACTAGCGTTGACGCTATAAAAAGATATAATAATTTAACCACAAACAACCTATCAATAGGCCAAAAGATAAGAATACCGTGTAACATTGAAGATAATGATGATACGGTAATGCCAAAATATATAAGTTATACCGTAAAAGCAGGAGACAATTTATACAATATAGCTAAAAAATATAATACTACCGTTGATAAGATTAAAAGGGACAACAATCTTCAGAGTAACAACTTAACTATAGGAAAGATTCTTTTAATTGAGGATACTAGCGATCAATCGAATATAGAAGAGTGTTTTGGAGAAGAATACGAAGCTCCATCAAGTAACATCACCTACACCGTTCAAAAAGGAGATAATTTATATAGTATAGCTAATAAATATAATACTACTGTAAATGAAATAAAAAGTTTAAACAATTTAACTTCTAATAACCTGTCCATCGGTCAACAATTAAGAATTCCAACAAATGCCTCAGGAAATATCACCTACACTGTCCAAAAAGGAGACAATCTATATAGCATAGCAAGAAAATATAATACTACTGTAAATGAAATAAAAAGAAAAAATAATTTAACTTCTAACAACTTATCTATAGGTCAACAGTTAATTATATAGAGAAATAAAATGAAAGGATGATATGAATTTCTCTTAAATATGTTATCTCTAGCATATGAAATATCATATCAAAAAATTGTAAAATGAAAAAAGTTATGTTTGATAGTGAACAATATCCAGATTTTACATATGAAAATAACGGAGTTGGTACAGTAAAAGTACAAGTTTCTGCTGCCAACCAAGCATTTCCACTAGAAGGAATTGAAATAGAAATATCTAAAGAAATAAATGGGGATGAGGTTGTATTTTTTACAGGGAAAACCAATAGTAGTGGAATCATTGATGACATATATTTACCAGCTAAAAAAGGAAAAAAAGATATTGAATCAGCAAGTGATATCATATACACAACCTATATCATAACCGCAACTAATCCCAAAACAAATGCCATTAAAAAATATGATATTGCTGTTTTTGATGGAATGAAAATAATTCAACCAATTACTTTTTCCACAATAAATTAATAAGGAGTGATAAAATGAATCATAACATAATTAATTATCCTACCATTCCTACTGAAATAGTAGTACATTTAGGTTCACCAACTGAGGCAGCTAAAGATATTAGTATCTCATTTATAGATTATATAAAAAATGTAGCCTCTAGTGAAATATACCCTACCTGGCCCGATAGTGCTATTGAAGCAAATATTTTAGCTCAAATATCTTTTGCTTTAAACAGAATTTATAACGAATGGTATCCAAGTAGAGGATATTCATATGATATAACATCTTTACCTGCATACGACCAAACATTTATTGAAGATAGAGAAATCTTTGATTCTATTTCAAAAAAAGTAGACCAATTGTTTAACAATTATATTTATCGTGAAGGCCAAATTCAACCACTTAATGCTATATATTGTGATGGTAGAAATACAAAATGTAATGGTCTATCACAATGGGGAAGCGTAGATCTTGCAAAACAAAATAAAACACCATTAGACATATTAAAATACTATTATGGAAATGATATCAGAATATTTGAAAATGCACCTACTGGAGAACTCATTGGTACCTACCCTGGTTATCCTATAGAACTTGGAAATGCTGGTGACAAAGTCAGAGTAATTCAAAGAGAATTAAATAGAATCTCTAATAACTATCCTGCTATTCCAAAAATTCCAAGAATAAATGGTGTTTTTGGAAAATATACTGAAGACGCTGTAAAAGAATTTCAAAAAATATTCAACTTAAATCCTACAGGAATTGTAGATTATTCAACTTGGTACAAAATTAAATATATTTATAACGCTGTTAAAAGAGTAAATGATATTTACTCAGAAGGAATAGTAGAAGAAGAAGAAATCTTTGATTATGGTAACAAATTAAGTTATTCTGATGTTGGAATAGGAGTTCAAGTTCTACATTATGTTCTATCATCAATTGCTTTCTTTGATCCAGACTTACCTAGTTTAAAATTAAATAGTGTTTATAACGACAATACCAAAACAATGGTAATTAATTTTCAAAACAAATATAATCTGCCTGCCACAGGTGAAGTAGATGCTACTACGTGGAATAAAATAGTAGAAGTATATAGAAATATTATTAAAAGCATTCCTGAAGAATACGCCCAATATTCAGACGAATTCTTTCAAGGACGTATCCTTGCCCTAGGTATGACCGGAGATGATGTAAGAATAATACAAAATTTCTTACTCAAGATATGCAAAAAATTTGGTAATATACCCGGAGTAAGAGTAAACGGTATTTTTGATGATATTATGGAAAGATCAGTAATGAAAATACAGTCTCTTAATAATATAGAACCAACTGGTGTCATTGATCCAGTCACATGGTTTAATATTGTAGAGTATTCCAAAAAATAAAAGATGTTAAATTTCATATTTAGCATCTTTTTAGCGTACTATCTTTTTTATTTTATTTAAAGATTCTTCTTTTAAATGTGATCTATTCAAATAATTAGGATGATACGTCCATATTATCTTTTTATCACAATCATATAATATAGGATTCTTCCCTGTTGGCCACATATTACACAAATATGAATTAATATTCTTTAATACTTCTTGTGTTATATTATAGTATGGATTTGATGGACCATTAACAAATATTGTGTATTCTGGTTTAAAATATTCGTATAAGTAAATTAAATACTGAGTACTTATTTTCTCTAACTTTTCATTCATTTGTGGAAAACCTATTCCCATTCTTTTACCACAAATAACAGTATTATTCCAAATAACATTAGTTAATAATTTTTCTTTTGATATTTCCAAACAATTTCTAATAAAAGTCCAAAATTCTTTATTATTAGCACCCATACTTAAAAAATTTAAATATGCTTGTTCAACATCATCTACACAAAATGATTTATTCTCCCCATCATAATTTAACCAACTATTAGTTTCCTGACCAATATATAAAATCTTTCGTTCAAAAGAGTTGAAGTGGTCATTTTTAGAAGAAACTACAATGGCATAGCCCAATCATTATAATTATCTAATTTATAATAGGTATCTAATATCTCTTCATTATACTCTCGCAGATTTCTCATAAATTCCCCCCCTAATTAATAATTTATAAGCTTTATCTTTCTGTTAATCACATATAATACTTCTTGAGTACCAACTATTTTAACACAATTATCTAAACACTATAATAATATATTTACTTAATAATAAAGACTATGTGATATAAACAATTATATTTTGTATGTGACCTAACTCGGTCACATAATAAAAACTCGCTATCGCTCATAACATCGCCCTCACTTCGTATCTATGATACTACATTCAGCCTTACGCTGCAAACAGCGGGGAATTTAACCCTAGAGTCAAAACACACCTATGTTTTGACTTATTAAATATAATAATAAAACTAAAAATGTCGTTTTTATTTTGCTATTCATATGCTTCTTAAAAAATAATAGTGAACTTGTG
>ULZB01030623.1_pt1 | contig 44562 bp, 21 predicted proteins | sample 1962691 | NCBI WGS metagenome assembly ULZB01 (sample SAMEA4835878, study PRJEB28245) | human gut metagenome | biome: gut microbiome; material: fecal sample | place: Denmark | collected 2008 | reverse complement strand
GGCTAGGAGCTTTTGGGCTTTCAGCCCGTCCTCGGCTGCCATTATTTAGACTTGTGACACACCCTCTTTTATTCTTTTAGACCACATAAACGAATGTTCCTTCATTGATTACAAAAAGAAGGAAACTGCGTCTTTATCTATAAAACAAAGACTAAGACAATGATAAAAGTACAAAAGATTTTTGTGATGGCAGCCCTCGTGCTGATTCCATCTGTATCCTTTGCCCAGAAAGTAAATATCCTGACCGGGAAGACGGCTTCTAATCGGGAACAGTATGCTGCTGAATACCTACAGAAGAAGCTCAACCGTTTGGGATTCTCTGCTGTGGTGAACGGCAAGAAGGGCGAATATCGCATTTCGCTCTCGCAAGCCAAGGATACTGCCGGACTGAAGAAGGAAGGTTTCTCATGGACCCGCAAGGGAAAGAAGATCCAGTTGCAGGGGAATGACGGTTCGGGAGTCATCTACGGCTGCAACGAAATCGCTGAATACGTGGCTCAGCATGGCTCTCTCAATGTGCCGCTGATGCAGAAGGATGCGCCTGAAATGGTGCTCCGTGGTGCTTGTGTAGGTTTGCAGAAAACCGTTTATCTGCCGGGCCATCAGGTTTACGAATACCCTTATACCCCAGAGAACTTCCCTTGGTTCTATGACAAGGAACAGTGGATCCAGTATCTCGATATGCTCGTAGACAACAAGATGAATTCGCTCTATCTCTGGAATGGTCATCCTTTTGCTTCGCTCGTCAAACTGAAGGATTATCCTTTCGCCCTCGAAGTGGATGAGGCTACCTTCAAGAAGAACGAAGAGATGTTCTCGTTCCTGACCAGGGAGGCTGACCGACGTGGCATCTTTGTCATTCAGATGTTCTACAATATCATCCTCTCCAAGCCTTTTGCTGATCATTATGGCTTGAAGACGCAGGACCGTCACCGTCCTATCACTCCGCTTATCAGCGATTATACCCGCAAGTCGGTAGCTGCCTTCATCGAGAAATATCCGAATGTAGGCTTGCTCGTCTGTCTCGGTGAGGCGATGAATACCTACGAGGATGATGTGGAATGGATGACCAAGACCATCATTCCGGGTGTCAAGGACGGTTTGAAGGCTTTGGGAAGAACCGACGAACCGCCTGTCCTGCTCCGTGCCCACGATACCGACTGCAAGATGGTGATGGAGGCAGCGCTCCCTCTCTACAAGAACCTCTATACGATGCATAAGTATAACGGAGAGTCGTTGACCACCTATCAGCCTCGCGGTCCTTGGACCAAGATTCATACCGATTTGGCAGCCCTGGGTTCTATCCATATTAGCAACGTGCATATCCTTGCCAATCTCGAACCATTCCGCTGGTCATCTCCTTCTTTCGTTCAGAAGGCGGTAACGGCGATGCACGATGTTCATCACGCCAATGCCCTGCATCTCTATCCGCAGGCTAGTTACTGGGATTGGCCTTATACGGCAGATAAATTGCCTGGTGGACAGCGGGAGAAGCAGTTGGACCGCGACTGGATGTGGTACAAGACATGGGGAAGATATGCCTGGAATTGCCGTCGCGATGTAGCTGCCGAGGGTAATTACTGGGATAAGGTACTTGCTGATTACTATGCTTCTGATGCCGCTGTTGCTGACAGCATCCGCAAGGCATACGATGAGAGTGGCGAGATTGCGCCTAAGCTCCTCCGCCGTTTCGGTATTACTGAGGGCAACCGTCAGACGCTGCTCCTGGGCATGTTCATGAGTCAGCTGGTGAATCCATATAAGTACACCATCTATCCTGGTTTCTATGAGAGTTGCGGTCCTGAGGGCGAGAAACTCATCGAATATGTAGAGAAGGAGTGGAAGCATCAGCCTCATGTGGGTGAGTTGCCACTCGATATCGTAGCTCAGACCGAGGCTCACGGCGACAAGGCTGTGGCTGCCATCGATGCCGTAGCGAGTCGTGTAACCGGCAATCAAGATGAGTTCCGTCGTCTTCAGAACGATATGCATTGCTACCGTGCCTTTGCCTATGCTTTCGGTTGGAAGGTGAAGGCGGCTCAGCATGTGCTCAACTATAAGTGGGGTAAGGATATCAAGGAACTGGATGCTGCCGTTCCGCTGCTCGAAAAGAGTCTGGAGTATTACCGTCAGCTGGTAGATCTTACCAAGGATACCTATCTCTATGCCAATTCGATGCAGACCGCCCAGCGCCGCATTCCAATCGGAGGTGATGGCGGCAACATGAAACATTGGAGTGAACTCTTGCCGAAATATGAGCAGGAACTGACGAATCTGAAGAAGAATATCGCCATGCTCAAGGCTCAGGCTGCGGGTACTTACAAGATGAAGGCTGAGGATATCAAACCTTTGAAGGATGCAGGTGTGCAGAAGGGAGCATTCCTGATGGAGAATATCAATGGCGAGACTAACTTCAAGACTGTGAAGATAGCCAAGGGTGCCAAGCTCTTCAACGATTTGGATAGTGTAGTGACCGATTTCGCTCCTGAGTTGGCAGGTATGAATGCTTATGTGATGAACAGCAGCAAGCAGCGTGGCGAGTCTACCTCGCTCACCTTCACCACCAAGAAGCCTGTGCAGCTCCTGATAGGTTATTTCCGTGATGACCAGATGAAATATGCCAAGGCTCCGAAGTTGGAGACCGATGCCACTGCCAACGATTACGGTCAGGCAGAGCCACAGCTCACCAGTGCCATCCGCATCGACGGCATGCCACAGGTGAACATCCACAAGTATGAGTTTGCCGCCGGCAAGCACACCCTGCTCTTGCCAAAGGGCTTCCTGCTTGTGCTCGGTGCTACGAGCGATAAGATTACCGCTCGTGATGCCGGCTTGTCGGGTGCCGATAAGGCAATTGACTGGCTGTTCTACTAATCATCAAGGTTGAGATATTGGGAAAGGATAAAGTATAGTACAAATTACGTCCCGACGTAGCATCGGATACGTCCTGATGCAGTAAGAGATGCATCCCGACGTAGTAAAAGATACGTCGGGATGTAATTTCTGAAGCATTTTGATTCCCATCTAGTCAGTCTCATTTGCCTTTCAAGTAAGCCTCAGTTGAATGTTACGTAAGCCTCATTCGAAAAAAGTATCTTATCAGAATTTTCGTATCTGATTCAGGGTGTGGTAATAGTTACAAAAACTATCTCCAAACGTCTTTGTATTTGTAAGATTTAAAATTAATTTGTACTAAAATAAAAATATGAAGATCGAAAGAAAGAGACTGGTACTCTTATCTCTTCTTATCTTTGGCGGCATCACCGCTTTTGCACAGAAAATCAGCAAAAACGTGATGCAGAAGATATACGACGAGGTGAAGACACCTTATAAATATGGTATGGTGGTTGTTCCTGAGGACAACTACCACCAGATAGACTGTCCGATGGTGTACAGGGAGGGTGGCAAGTGGTATATGACCTATGTGGTATACAACGGCAAGGACGGAACGGATGGCAGAGGGTATGAAACATGGCTCGCTACCAGCGACGACCTGCTGCAATGGAAAACTCTGGGCAGACTGCTCTGCTATGCCGATAAGGGATGGGATATGAACCAGCGTGCAGGATACCCGGCGCTGATAGACTGGACCTGGAACGGATCTTATGAGATGGCAAAATACAAAGGTCGCCACTGGATGAGCTATTTCGGTGGAGAAGGTACGGGCTATGAGGCCATCCGCAAGCCGCTCAATATGGGTATGGCTTCTACAAAAGGCGATATCACCCAGGCACATCCTTGGGAAACATCCCCTTCGCCTGTTCTCTCTATCAACGACAAAAGTGCACAGTGGTGGGAGAAACTTACCCACTATAAAAGTACCGTCTACTGGGATAAGAACAAGACGCTGGGCAAACCTTTCGTGATGTTCTATAATGCCGGTGGCATCAACCCTGCCAACCAGCTGAAGGCTGAGCGTATCGGTATCGCCCTCTCCAGCAACATGACTTCCTGGCGCCGTCTGCCTCTCCGCACTGCCAAGCGAAAGACAGGCAATCCGGTGTTCTTTCATGAGGCTCCGGGCATCATTACGGGAGATGCACAGATCGTGAAGTTCCCGCATTATTATGTCATGTTCTATTTCTCTGCCTATAATCCGGAGAGAAAATACAATGCCTACAATACATTTGCCGTAAGCCGGGACCTGGTGAACTGGCAGGACTGGGATGGAGCCGACCTGGTTTATCCTTCCAAGCCTTATGATGATATGTTCGCCCATAAGAGTTATGTGCTGAAGCATCAGGGCGTGGTATACCATTTCTATTGTGCCGTGAACCATGCCGGACAGCGAGGCATCGCCGTGGCTACGAGTGTGCCGATGGGACGTTCGCAGGTTTCTTTCCCGACACCTGAAAAGAAGGGAAAACGGCAGATTGTGAGTCTGAATCAGGACTGGCAGGTAACCTTCGGCAAGACTTCGGAAGACAGCATCACGAAGAAGATGGGAACCTTCCGGGTGAATGTGCCTAGTAATCTGGACGATTATTACGGTTACCGCCAGCTGAAGCACGGCAACCTGCATGGTACCGCCACCTACGAGAAACATTTCTCCGTTCATAAACAGACCGGAAAACGCTATTTCCTGCAGTTGGAAGGTGTGGGAACCTTTGCTACGGTCAAGGTGAACCGCAAGAGTTATCCGAAGGAACTGGTAGGCAGAACCAGCTTTACGCTCGATATCTCGGATGCACTCCGTGAGGGCGATAATACATTGAATATTAAGGTAGAACATCCTGCCATGCAGACCAATAACCCTTGGCCTTGCGGCGGCTGTTCATCAGAATGGGGATTTTCGGAGGGCAGTCAGCCTTTCGGTATCTTCCGTCCGGTATCGCTCATCGAAACCGATGAGGTGAGGGTGGAGCCTTTCGGAGTACACGTCTGGAACAACGAAGCATGCGACAGCGTTTTCGTGGATACCGAGGTGAAGAACTATTCCGACCATGAGCAGACCATCGAGGTAATCAGCAAACTGGCGCTGAGCAGCGGCAAGACCGCTTTCCGACAGACCGGAAAGATTACCCTGAAGGCAGGCGAGACCCAGGTGGTTCGTCATCAGGCAAAGGTCAGCGATGCCCATCTGTGGAGCATCACGGATCCTTATCTCTATACCCTTTCCAGCATCATCAAACGAGAGGGCAAGACCATCGATGATGTGGCTACACCTTTCGGCATCCGCACCATCTCCTGGCCGGTACTCCGACAGAAACAGGCTGCGCTCCGTGGCGATTCAGCCCAGATGGATAAGAAAGACGGCAGATTCTATCTCAATGGCAGTCCGGTTTTCATCAACGGAACCTGCGATTACGAGCACCTCTTCGGTCAGAGTCATGCCTTCTCTCACGAGCAGATTGCCTCTCGTGTCAAGATGATGCGTCAGGCAGGTTTTAATGCCTTCCGTGAGGCTCATCAGCCACATAATCTCTATTACCAGCAGCTGCTGGATGAGCAGGGCATGCTGTTCTGGAGTCAGTTCTCGGCACATGTCTGGTATGATACATCCGCTTTCCGTAAGAACTTCAAGCGTCTGCTGCGCCGCTGGATTAAGGAACGCCGCAATTCGCCTAGCGTCATTCTCTGGGGCATTCAGAACGAGAGTGTGATGCCGAAGGATTTCACCGAGGAGTGTGCTGCCATCATCCGGGAGATGGACCCTACCGCTCAGACCATGCGCGCCATCACCACCTGTAATGGAGGAGAGGGAAGCGACTGGAATGTGATTCAGAACTGGAGCGGAACCTATGGAGGAACTGCCGATAAATATGATCAGGAATTGAAGCAGCCTAACCAGTTGCTGAATGGTGAATATGGTGCCTGGCGCACGCTCGGTTTCCGCAGTTCCGATGCAGAGAAACTGCATGCCGGTGATGCGAAGGCTCTGTCAAAAGCCTATACCGAAGATGCCTTTGTATCCCTTCTCAGCAAGAAGGCGATGCTGGCAGAGAGCGCCAAGGACAGCGTCTGTGGTCATTTCCAGTGGCTCTTCGTATCGCATGAGAACCCGGGCAGAGTGCAGCCGGATGAGGCTTACCGCCGCATCGACAAGGTGGGACCGTTCAATTACAAGGGACTTCTCACGCCTTGGGAACAGCCTACCGAAGGCTTCTACTGGTATCGCAACCATTATACTAAGGTGCAGCCAGATACGCTTATGCCTACAGCTGCCGACCGCAACAGAGATCTTCTGAAACCAGCCGAGGGTTATACCTATCTGTATAGAGTGAACTGTGGCGGTGATGCCGTTACAGACAGTTATGGCAGCGAGTGGGAGCAGGACGACAGCGTCTATTCTCATTCCTGGGCAGAGCGTTTCGGCATGAATCCGTTTACGGCGAGTCAGGGACATATCACCTCCCGCATTCATGGCTTGAAATCATCATCTGAAGCCTCTCATCATGCTGCGGCTCATGATGCACAGCTCTTCCAGTATTTCCGTTGGGGGCGTCATGCGTTGAACTATCAGTTTGCCGTTCCGGATGGTGAATATCGCGTAGAACTCTATTTTGCAGAGCCTTGGTTGGGCAAGCATGAGGGCGCCGGTATCGATTGTGAAGGCGAGCGCATCTTTGATGTAGCCATCAACGATTCCGTGGTAGCTGATGACCTCGACCTTTGGGCTGAGGCTGGCTTTGCGGGAGCCTGCAAGAAGGTGGTAGATATCAAGGTAAAGGGCGGTCTGCTGACCGTTTCTTTCCCGGAAGTTAAGGTGGGAGAGGCAATCATCTCTGCCATTGCCATTGCTGCCAAGGGTGAGATAGAAGATGCAGAGAAGTGGAATGTCGCCTTCAAGGGCAGCAAGCCTGAGAGCGGAATGAGCAAGACTTACTGGGCTGACCTGGATAAGGATGTGGTAGAGAAATATCCGAAGAAGCTGTTGCCTCAGGACAACGAAGTGTTCCCAGCTGTGCGCTATAAGAGCAAGTCCTCAACCTGGACTATCAATCCTGGTGTAGCCCGCGAATACATGTTGCGTTTCCGCTATAAGAACACAACCGGTGAGCAACAGGTTGGCAGGTTGAAGATTGTGGACAGCAAGGGTATCGTCCTGCTGGATAGAGACATGACCTTCCCTGAAACGCCGAATAAGTTCAAAACCATCGGTACCACTACAGATTCTCAGATCAATGCCGGTACCTATCAGATAATCCTCTCCGGTCTTCCGAACGTTTCGTTCGATTATCTGGAAGTGCAATAAAAGGAAATTAAAAATAAATAATATGATGAACAAACGGAAAATCATGATCATGATGGCTGGGATGGTTTTGCCAATCCTTGCACATCAGGCTTCAGCTGCTGCAGAGCACCATGACTGGGAAGACCAGCATGTGCTTTCCATCAACCGGGAACCGGCACGGGCTGCATTCATGCCTTATCAGGCAAAGAAGGGAGATAGCCAGATGTCGCTCAACGGAGAATGGAAGTTCAGATGGACGAAGACGCCGGAGGAACGAATCGTGGATTTCTATCGTACTGACTATAGCTGCAAGGACTGGAAAACGCTCGCAGTACCAGCCAACTGGGAGGTAAACGGATATGGCACACCTATCTATATATCTGCAGGTTATCCCTTTAAAATCAATCCTCCTTATGTGATGACTGAACCCAAGAAGGACTGGACCACCTACGAGGAACGCAATCCTACCGGACAGTATAAACGTAGCTTCCAGCTGAAGGCAAATTCGCTGCTGTTCCGTCAGGACCGTCAAACCTTCCTGCGTTTTGAAGGCGTGATGAGCGCCTTCTATGTATGGGTAAACGGCGAGAAGGTGGGATATTCGCAGGGGTCGATGGAGCCGAGCGAATTTAATGTAACTCCTTATCTGAAGGCAGGCAAGAACAAGATAGCCGTAGAGGTTTACAAGTATAGCGACGGCAGTTATCTGGAAGATCAGGACTTCTGGCGCTTCGGCGGCATCCACCGTGATGTTTGGCTCTATTCCACTCCGAATGTCCGCATCCGTGATTTCGCGGTCCGCACCCTGCCGAAAAACTCTTCCGCTACTTCCTCTCCCTGCGATTTCATCCTGCAGATCAATCCGCAACTGGCGGTGGCAGCAGGTGAGAAGGGAGAAGGTTACCGGCTGATGGCGTGGCTGGAGGATGCAGAAGGTAAAGGCGTGATGCTGAAACAGCCGGGAGCTGACAGACCGGAGGCTTCTCTGCAGGCTTCTGACGACGAGATTCTCGACCTGAATCATAAGGCAGCCCTGATGAATGAATGGTATCCGCAGCGAGGTGGAAGAAAATTTGAACGTATGGAGGGTGTGGTGGAGAAACCGCATGCCTGGACTGCTGAGACACCTTATTTATATACCCTGAAACTGGCACTTCTCGACAAGCAGGGAAGTGTGGTGGAACAGGTACAGCAGCGCATCGGATTCAGATGGGTTTCGGTAGAAAACGGACAGTTGATGGTGAACGGAAAACCTATCAAACTGCGTGGTGTGAACCGGCACGAGCATGATCCGAAGCTGGCACGAGTGATGACCGAGGAGATGATGCAGCGCGATATCCGACTGATGAAGCAGGCGAACGTGAATGCCGTCAGAACCAGTCATTATCCGAATGTTTCCCGCTGGTATGAACTTTGTGACAGTGCCGGCATCTATGTGATGGACGAAGCAGATTGCGAGACCCACGGACTCCGTGGTACGCTCACCTCTACTCCCGACTGGAATGCCGCCTTTCTGGACAGAGCCGTGAGAATGGCAGAAAGAGACAAAAACCATCCTAGCATCATCTTCTGGAGCTTGGGCAACGAGAGTGGTTTCGGTGCCAATCATGCAGCTATGGCAGGCTGGCTTCATACCTTCGACCCAACGAGACTGGTGCATTATGAAGGTGCTCAGACGCCTTATCAGCCAGCGAAGGGCTTGAACGAGAAGGATTTTGATGAGACCGACCCAGCCTGTGTGGATGTCCTGAGCCGTTTCTATCCCCGTGTGAAGGCAGAGTATCTGAATCCGGGTGTTCCCGAAGGTTCTGACAAGGAGAGAGCGGAGAATGCCCGATGGGAGCATCTGCTGGATATTGCGATGAGAAAGAACGATAATCGTCCTGTGCTTACCAGCGAATATGCCCATTGTATGGGTAATGCGCTGGGTAATTTCAAGGAATATTGGGAGGAGATATACAGTCATCCCCGTATGGCTGGCGGCTTTATCTGGGACTGGGTAGACCAGGGCATCTATGCTCCGGGAACCAACCATGTGCTCTATGGCGGTGATTTCGGTGACAAGCCTAATCTCAAAGCCTTCTGTCTGAACGGTGTGGTCTTCTCCGACCGCTCGGTATCGGCTAAGTATCAGGAGGTAAAGCATACTTATGCACCGGTGTGGATAACTCAGAAAGGGGATGAAATCTGGGTAAAGAATCATCATTCCCATCTCTCGCTGGAGGGCTTCAGCTGCAAATATCAGGTGACGAAAAATGGAGCTGTCGGTCAGGAGGGAGAGCTGAAGATGCCATCAGTACAGCCGGGTGATAGTGCAAAGTTATGCAGCTTGCGTGACTTCAAAGCGTATAAAAATACGGATTCCCGATTGAATCTCTCAGTCATTTCCCAGCAGGGTGTAGAGGTAGGAAGGGAACAGATAGCTCTCAGCGATGACTTGTATGAAGCAGGCAGAAAACTGGCTGCGGATGCCATGAAGCGATACAAGTCTTCCCGCCGTTTGGCAACTCTGTCAACTGCCGAGTTGCTGGCACGCAATTTCTCCGTGATTCCTCAGTTCTTCCGTGCGCCAACCGACAACGACAAGAGTTTCGGCAACTGGATAGCGAAGGATTGGAAGAAGACTCATCTCGACAGCACACTTTCCGCTATCCCGCTGAAGGATGGGGAGTATGTATATCATTATGGTGAGGATGGTTCTTCTGCATCGGCTAAGTCTGGCGGCAATATCCGTCTCCGCTTGGAGGTATCTCCTCAGCAGGACGGCTTTGTCGACGTGAAGGCTACCTATAGTTTTGAGGGCAATCTGCCTGAACTTCCTCGTTTGGGCCTGATGCTGAAGCTGCCAAGAGTGGCTTACGACCAGGTGAAATGGTATGGCAGGGGACCTTGGGAGAATTATCCAGACCGCAAGCAGTCTTGTCCGATAGGATGGTATGAGAGCAGCGTGGAGAATCAGTTTACCCACTATCCCCGTCCGCAGGACAACGGCAACCACGAGGACTGTTCGTATATCGAATTGACCAATAAAAATGGCAAGAATGCCCTGCAGGTTATCGCTGCCGGCGATACACCTTTGAGTTTCTCAGCCTTGCCATACAGCGTGGCAGACCTCTATGCCGCCCGTCACGATTTCGAATTGAAGCAGTCTGGTAATCCTAACCTGCGCTATACCTGCCTCAGTCTCGATTGTGCCGTTCTGGGCTTGGGTAACAGTAGTTGCGGACCAGGTGTATTGAAGAAATATGCCATTGACAAGACTCGCAGTTATACTCTGCATTTTAAGATGAGAATGTAATGGTAAATTGTTTACTAAAAGGCTACAGTTGCGAAAAAGGTATCTTTTTATGCAATTGTAGTTTTTTTTTATTTTTTATCTGCTTTTTTCTTTGTATCTTCGCACCGAATATGAAGAATGTTCTTTTCTGTCTAGTTACAAAACCGAGGGTTATGAGTCTTATATAAATAAGGTAATAAACAAACGCAGAATAAACAATATGTATCTAAAACAAACATTTTTAACAATAGTTTTGGAGGCGATGGCAATGGCTGCTACCGCACAGACGGGTTTTGACACACAGCGCCAGTACCTCTCGGGACATGGATGTGATGATATGGTGAACTGGGACTTCTACTGCACTGGCGGTAGAAATGCCGGCAAGTGGACCAAGATAGGTGTGCCTTCCTGTTGGGAACTCCAGGGATTCGGTACCTATCAGTATGGTATGCGATTCTACGGAAAGGCTACTCCAGAAGGTATTGCTGACGAAAAAGGAAAATATAAATATGAGTTTACGCTGCCACAGGAGTGGGAGGGCAAACAGATAGAACTCGTCTTCGAAGCCGTGATGACCGATGCCAAGGTAACCATCAACGGCAGAAAGGCGGGAAACGGTTTGCATCAGGGCGGTTTCTATCGCTTTACTTACGATGTGAGCGACCGCATCTTCTTCGGAAAACATAAGAACCGACTCGAAGTGGAGGTGAGCAAGGAGAGTAGCAACAGTCAGGTGAACATGGCGGAGCGCCGTGCTGACTACTGGAACTTCGGCGGTATCTTCCGTCCTGTCTTCATCGTGGCGAAACCTGCGCAGAACATCAACCGCGTGGCGATTGATGCGAAGGGTGATGGCCATTTTATGGCAGACTGCTACCTGAACCGTGCCCTCAAGGGGGCGAAGGTGAAGACCGAGATTCTGGATGAGAAAGGAAAGGTGGTAGCATCGAACGTGGCTGATGCCAGAAACAGCGATGAGGCGCATGTCGACTTCCAGGCGAAAACCCCTAAGCAGTGGACTGCCGAGACACCGCATCTCTATACCGCCGTCTTCACACTCCAGGATGCAGCAGGAAAGACGCTCCATAGAGAACGTCAGAAGTTCGGTTTCCGTACCATCGAATACCGTGCCAGCGATGGCGTTTATATCAATGGTCAGAAAGTCATCTTCAAAGGTGTGAACCGTCACAGCTTCCGTCCTGAGACCGGTAGAACGCTGAGCAAGGCGAAGAATATCGAGGATGTGAAACTCATCAAGAGCATGAACATGAATGCCGTGAGATTGAGTCATTATCCTGCCGATCCGGAGTTCCTGGAGGCTTGCGATTCGCTCGGACTCTATGTGGAATGTGAGTTAAGCGGATGGCACTGGGCGCATCCTACCATCGTGGGCAAGCAGCTGGTGAAGGAGATGATTACCCGTGATGAGAACCATCCTAGCATCATCTTCTGGAGTAACGGTAACGAGGGTGGTTTCAACTACGAACTTGAACCTGACTTTGCTCTCTGGGACAAGCAGAAGCGCGTGGTGCTCTACCCTTGGGCTAACCGCAACGGCTTTGAAACCAAGCATTACCGCTCTTATGGCGAGACCCAGGAGTATATGCGACAGAAGGAAATCTTCATGCCTACCGAGTTCCTGCATGGTCTGTATGACGGTGGACACGGAGCAGGACTGAAGGATTACTGGGACATGATGATGGCGAACCCTCGCTGTGCCGGCGGATTCCTCTGGGATCTGGTGGACCAAGGTGTGGTGCGTACCGACAAGAACAATTATGTTGACTGTATGGGTAACTTCGGAGCCGATGGTATCGTGGGTCCTCATGCCGAGAAGGAAGGCTCTTACTATACGATTAAAGAGGTATGGTGCCCAGTACAGTTGACTTGGAATGATGTGGAGAAGGGTGAACTCACCTTATCTAATCAGTATAACTTCGTGAATCTGAAGGATTGCCGCTTCTCTTATCGTCTGCTGCAGATGCCAGCGATGGGCAGCACTCAGGTCAAGGTATTGAAGCAGGGCAATATCTCTTCTCCCGATGTTGCTCCGGGCAAGGAAGCCCAGGTGAAGATACCGATGATGGCGAATGCTGATGCGGTAGAAATCAAGGCTGTGAACCATGAAGGTGAGGAAATTATGACATGGAGCAGGGGAGTGAAGAGTGAAGAACGAAGAGTGAAAAATTCAAGTGCTCCAAGTACTTCAAGTGCTTCAGCTGCTGCTTATGCTGAACAGGCTGATGCTGTAGAAGTGAAGGCGGGTGGAAGAACTTATCGCTTTGCCAAGAAAGATGGCAGACTGATGGGTGTTGAGGTTGGCAGCAAGGCAATCTCGCTGAGCCATGGACCTCGGTTCATGGCTGCCAGAAGAAGCGACCGCAGTCTGGATCAGTTCTATAATCACGATGACAAAGAGGCTGAGAAGAAAAAGACACTCTATACCGAGTTTGTTGACCAGGGCGCTTTTGCCGGTTTCGAATGGAAGGAAGCGGAGGCAAAGCTGGTGGCTAAATATCAGCATGGATCGCTCGATGAGGTGGATTGGCAGTTCCTCGCTGACGGTTCGGTAACTGTAACCTGTCATTACAATTTCGGTGGCGTAGTTGATATGATGGGCATGGCTTTCGACTATCCGGAAAGCAAGGTCCGTAGCAAGGCTTGGGTGGGCAACGGTCCTTACCGTGTTTGGCAGAACCGCGAACAGGGTCCGCAATACGGCTATTGGCAGAACGACTATAATGACCCGATTCCAGCCGAAAGCTGGGATTATCCAGAGTTTAAAGGCTACTTTGCCAACGTGAAGTGGATGCAGTTCAAGACTGATGAAGGAAAGATCGGCTTCTTTGGTCTGACTGCCGATGAGCACATGGGTGTTTATACCCCTCGTGATGGTAGAGACGGTCTGCTTTATACCTTGCCACAAACCGGTCTGGCAGTCTTCAAGGTGATACCTTCAGTAAGAAACAAGGTGAATACCACCGACCTCAACGGACCTTCTGCCCAGCCAAAATGGCTGAACGGAAAGGGTAAGGCTGTGTTTACTTTGAACTTTGAACTTTGAGCTTTGAGCTGTTAACTTTAAACTGTTATGAACTGTTATGAATAAGAAAAAACGATATACGGTGATGGCATTGTCGGCGCTTCTGGTAGCGTCGACAATGGCTCATAATGACGAGGCTAAGCCCTGGACCTTCTGGTACTGGATGTATGGCGCCGTTTCCAAGGCAGGTATTCATGCCGATCTGGTCGGTATGAAGAATGTTGGTTTGGGCGGTACCTATCTGATGCCGATTCGTGGCGTCAGCGAACGTCCGGAGTATCAGGGCGAGGCGGCACAGTTGTCACCTAAGTTTTGGGAGATGGTGGATTACTCTTTCCAGCAAGCCGACTCCCTGGGTCTTGACATGGGCATTCATATCTGCGACGGTTTCGCCCTGGCTGGCAATCCGTCTATCCTTCCTGCCGAATCGATGCAGAAGGTGGTTTGGACCGACAGTATTGTGAATGGTGGCAAGAAAATAGCGGGTATCCTGTTGCAGCAACCGGAAAGTTATCTGAACGGAAAGTTGCAGCCGGTAGGTTCTGCGGGTGGATATTATGAAGACATCGCAGCCTTCGCCATCCGATGCCAGGAGAAACCGCAGCTCTTCCAACCCGAAAAGATTGATTATACTGATGCCGTATCTACCAAAAAAGGATATTATCTGGCAGCGAAACCGGCATCTATCACTTATACCTTCGCACAGCCGGTAACGGTACGCAGCATGAGGGTGGTGCCTAACGGAAATAATATCCAGTCGCAGCGACTCCGGGTGCAGGCATCTGACGACGGCATCAACTTCAGAGATATCAAGCAGTTGGTGCCACCCCGTCAGGGTTGGCAGAACACGATGTGTGATTATACCTTCAGTTTGCCGACTACCACCGCCTGTTATTTCCGATTCTCATGGACGCCGGAAGGTACAGAGCCGGGAGCAGAAGACCTGGATGCTGCCAAATGGAAACCGCTGCTCAAACTGGAGAATATCATCTTGAGCAATCAGCCGATGATTAACCAGTATGAGGGAAAATCGGGAGCTGTATGGCGTATTGATACCGATGCTACTGTGTTGAGCGAGACGGTGGCTAAGGAAGATGTGGTGAGACTGCAACTGGAAGACGGCAAGGTGGTGGGTGCCTGGATAAATGGCAGATGGCAGAAGAAGTTGCCTAAGGGCACCTGGCGCCTGTTGCGAATGGGACATACCTCAACAGGACAGACCAATGCGACAGCCGGAACCGGTAAGGGACTCGAAGTGGATAAGTTCTCACCGGCAGCCGTCAGGAAACTTTTCAATTCCTGGTATGCATTGTTCCTGAACCGTCCGCACAGCGATGTGGTGAAGTATCTGCACATCGACTCCTGGGAGTGTGGCAGTCAGAACTGGGGCTATCAGTTTGCCGAGGAGTTCAAGGCACGCCGCGGTTACGACCTCATTCCATACCTGCCGGTAATGGCAGGCGTTCCGATGGAGTCGGCTTCCAGATACGAACAGGTACTGAAGGATATCCGTCTCACCATCAATGACCTGGTAAACGAGAAGTTCTTCAAGACCTTTACTGATCTGGCTTATGAACAGGATATAGAAGTATCTCACGAGAGTATTGCACCAACCTTCCCTGCCGATGGTCTGCAGCATTATCAGTATGCCGACAATCCAATGGGAGAATACTGGCTCAATTCGCCTACTCACGATAAACCCAACGACATGCTCGATGCCGTGAGCGGTGCACATATTTATAATAAGAACATCGTTCAGGCAGAGGGATTCACCGAGGTTCGTGGCGTTTGGAACGAGACACCAGCCATGCTCAAGCCGATGCTTGACCGCAATCTGGCACTTGGCATGAACAAACTCTTCTTCCATGTAACTGCCCATAATCCTTGGATGGACCGCAAGCCTGGTATGACGCTTGATGGCATCGGTCTCTTCTTCCAGCGCGACAATACCTGGTATCCTGAGGCACGCGGTTTTGTGGATTACATCACCCTGTGTCAGAATTATCTGCAGCAGGGCAGACCAGTGGTAGACATCGCCGTGTTTACAGGTGAAGAGATTCCGAGCCGTTCGCTTACTCCGGATAAACTCGTTCCGATGCTTCCGGGCGTGTTTGGTGCAGAACGGGTGGCTAGTGAACAGAAACGTATGGCTAATGTGGGCATTCCGATGGAAGAATCGCCTGTGGGAGTAACTCATTCGGCGAATATTCTCGATCTGAAAGACTGGTGCAATGCCCTGCATGGCTACAAATATGATTCGATGAACAAGGATGCCTTGCTGAAATGGAAGGCGGGCAGTCAGACTTATCGCATTCTGGTAGTGCCCCAGCAGCAGCTTTCTGCTGAGGTGAAGACGAAGATAGAAGAACTGCGACAGGAGGGAGTTCTCATCATCGATGCTCCTTATCAGGCGAAGGATTTCTCGCAGCATGGCATCGCTCCCGATGTGGTATTGCCGGAGAATATGGATTATGCCCACCGATGCGTATCTGACTCACAAGACCGGAAAGACATCTATTTCCTGACCAATCAGGAGAACCGGGAACGAATGGTTGCTGCATCCTTCCGTACTTCGTCTTCTGTTTCCCGTCAGGAAGTGAGTCTGAGTCTGCCAGCTTATGGTTCGGCTTTCGTCATTCTGTCAGAGAAAAAAGGTGTGCAGGTTGTCAATCAGGCTGGAAAGAAACTTAGCGAGATAGCAGGTAAGGGCTTTGTAGAAAACTATCCACATCAGATGGAGATAGCTGGTAAGTGGCAGGTTCATTTTGATGATATTCAGAAAGATACCACCGTTTCCCTGCCTTTCAACTGGTCGAAGGCTACGGATGAGAAAATGAGATATTATAGCGGTCAAGCATCCTTCACCACTTCCTTTCAATGGAAGAATATGGATGCTCGGCAGAAGAATATGGATAAGCTGGATGCCGCAGGAGATGATGTGAAGATTTATCTGGGCAATATCGGGGATGTGGCTCAAGTCTGGGTGAATGGCAAATCATACGGTTATGCCTGGACTGCTCCATACGAGGTAACTGTTCCGAAGCGTGCGCTCAGGAATGGCAAGAACGAACTAAGAATCGTGGTTGCCAATACCTGGCATAATGCGTTGCAGGGTGCAGCAGAAGGCAAGGCGCCTTTTGAGGGCATCTGGACCAATGCCAAGTATCGTACCAAGAGCAAGAAGCTTCTCCCTGCCGGTCTCTTTGCACCGATAGTCATCAGGTATTAAACAGAAGAAATCAACTATACTAATTATCAATATTCAAAAATTAAAATTCAAAGTAATGAAGAAAATTTTATGTTCAGCTCTGCTGCTTGCCATGACTCTGGCAGCGCAGGCAGAAGTGAAACTGCCAAGGATTTTTGGCGATAACATGGTATTGCAGCAGCAAACAGCGTGTAATCTGTGGGGTACTGCCGATGCCAACAAAATGGTAAAGGTTCGTGCTTCCTGGAATGGCAAGACCTATAAGGCGCAGGCCGATGCCCAGGGAAAATGGGCGATGAAGATAGAAACGCCTCAGGCTGGCGGTCCTTATGAACTGAGTCTGAGCGATGGAAAGGAACTGAAACTTCACAATATCCTGATTGGTGAGGTCTGGATCTGTTCGGGTCAGAGTAACATGGAGATGCCGATGAAGGGATTTAAGGCACAGCCTGTTGCGGGCACTCCTGAAGAACTGATGCTGTGTAAAGACCAGCAGTTGCGCCTCTTTACGGTTCAGCGCAATGCCCAGTTGCATCCTGTTGATACGGTGGCTGGCGACTGGAAGGAAGCTGATGCTGCAAGCGTTCGTGAGTTTAGTGCTGCTGCTTATTATTATGGTAAGACGTTGCGCCAATCGCTGGGTGTACCAGTAGGTCTGATAGTTACTTCCTGGGGCGGTAGTGCCTGTGAGGCATGGATCAACGGCAATCTCATCAAGAGCGATTGGCTCAAGGCATTCCCTAAACTTCATACACCTTGGAATGAGGCTGATGTGAAGAAATATCAGCAGCGCTGTCCTTCGGCTCTCTATAATGGTATGCTCCATCCGCTCATCGGTTACACCATGAAGGGTGTTATCTGGTATCAGGGTGAGGATAACTGCAATCGCTATGCTACTTATGCCGACCAGATGCAGACCCTGGTAAACAGTTGGCGCAAGGAATGGAAGCAGGGGATTTTTCCGTTCTATTATTGTCAGATTGCACCCTACGATTATAGTCTGATAAAATGGAAAAACAACAGTGCCCTGCTTCGTGAAAAGCAGATGGAGGCAGAGAAGCGCATCAGCAACTGCCGTATGGCTGTATTGCTTGATGCCGGTCTGGAGTATGGCATCCATCCACGTAAGAAGAAGGAGGTGGGCGAGCGTCTGGCTCTGCTTTCTCTTGCCAATACTTATGGTCAGAAGGGATTGCCTGATTTCGCTGTCTACAAGAGTGTTGAGTTCAAGGGCGATACCGCTGTAGTCAGCTTCGACCGCAGCAAGGAGTGGGTTTACTTCAACAATGGTCCTAAGAGCGACAACTTCGAGATTGCCGGCGAAGACCAGGTATTCCACAAGGCACAGGCTTGGATTTCACGCAACAAGGTTTATGTAAAGAGTGAGGATGTGAAGAAACCTGTGGCTGTGCGCTATGCGTTCAAAAACTGGGTTGTGGGCGATCTTTTCCACGATGGTCTGCCTGTCAGCTCTTTCCGTACGGATGATTGGGAAGTGAAGTAATAGTTTATAGTTAATAGTTTATAGTTTATAGATGAGATATTACATATTGATGGCTATGATGCTTTTGCTGGGCGCAGGCTCGGCAAAGGCATCGGCTTACGATGATACATCGGTGGCGGGTTTATTCCCTATCAGCAACCAGGGACGCGAGGTGTGGAATTTCAATCCCAACTGGCGATTCCATCTGGGTGATGTGAAGGGCGCAGAACGTGCCGGTTATAATGATACAGACTGGGAGGTAATTTCTACTCCCCATAGTGTGAAACTGGAACCTGCCGAGGCTTCGGGTTGCCGTAACTATCAGGGTATAGCCTGGTATCGCAAAACCTTTATCGTGCCGGGCAATCGCTCAGAAATCTATTTCGAGGCGATAATGGGCAAGCAGAAGATTTATGTGAACGGCAAACTGGCTAAGGAGCACTTCGGAGGTTACCTGCCTGTTATCGTCAACCTGAAAGAGCAAGGACTAAAGAAGGGCGATAAGTGTGTGGTGGCTGTGATGGCTGACAACTCTAATGACAAGAGTTATCCTCCTGGCAAACCGCAGTATACACTCGACTTTGCTTATCATGGTGGTATCTATCGCGATGTGTGGCTCATTAATAAGAAGGAGGTTTCTATCACCCATGTGATTGAAGCCGACCGCCGTGATGCCGGCATCTTCATTCATTTCTCGGATATTTCAGAGAAGCAGGCGAAGGTGTTTGTTGATGTCGACTTGCAGAATGTGGGCGGAAAGGCACGCAAGGTGAAGGTGGAGCAGAGTCTGCTGGATGCTTCGGGCAAGGTGCTCAAGACCATTTCGCAGAATGTGCTCCTGGCAGCTGGCGATGCACATCAGACCGTCAGACAGATGTTCTCTGTCAGGAATCCGCATCTCTGGTCACCGGAGACACCTTATTTATATAGTGTGGTTACCCGCATCAAGGATGGTAAGCAGGTATTGGACGGCGGAAAGACCAAGTTGGGTATCCGCAGTTTCGAGTTCCGTGGCAAGGAAGGTTTCTGGCTCAACGGCAAGAAATACCGTCAGTTTATCGGTGCCAACCGTCATCAGGATTTTGCTTATGTGGGCAATGCACTTCCCAACAGTCAGCAATGGAGAGATGTGTTCCGTCTGAAGAATGCAGGTTTCAACATCATCCGTACTGCCCACTATCCTCAGGATCCGTCGTTCATGGATGCCTGTGATGAACTCGGAATCTTCATTATCGTGGCTACACCGGGCTGGCAGTATTGGAACAAGGACCCTCAATTTGCCGAGCGTGTGTTCCAGAATACCCGTGAAATCATCCGTCGCGACCGTAATCATCCGTCGGTATTGATGTGGGAACCTATCCTGAACGAGACCCGCTATCCTAAGGATTTCGCCCTGAAGTCACTGCAGTTGACCAAGGATGAGTATCCTTATCCATACCGTCCTGTAGCTGTTGCCGACTGGAATTCGGCAGGTGTCAAGGAGAATTATGATGTGGTTTACGGATGGCCGGATATGGATATGAGCGGCATCAGCCAGTGTGTCTTTACCCGAGAGTTTGGTGAGTATGTGGATGACTGGTATGCGCATAACAATCTGAACCGTGCCAGCCGCAGCTGGGGTGAGAAACCGATGTTGACCCAGGCTTATTCTCTGGCAAAGACAACTGAGGAGATGTACACACCGGGACAGTTTGTCGGTGGTTGCCAATGGCATCCTTTCGATCATCAGCGTGGCTATCATCCAGATCCTTACTGGGGCGGTATCTATGATGCATTCCGACAGAAGAAGACTGCTTATTATATGTTTGAGTCACAGCGCAGCGACCAGCCATTTGTGCATATCGCTCACGAGATGACCCAGTTCAGCGATGCCGATGTGACGGTATTCTCTAATTGTGACAGCGTTCGTCTTACCACCTATCAGGGTGCTCATACCTATACTTTGCCAGTTCTTCATCCTACGGCAGCCGCATTCAATGCCCCTGTGGTATTCAAGAATGCCTGGGATTTCTGGGAGGCTCGCGAATACAGTTATAAGAAGAAATCTCCTCAGATGGTAGTGATGGTAGCAGAGGGATACAAGGATGGCAAGGTGGTTTGTACCGACCAGCGCATGCCTTCCCGCCGCAGCACCAAACTCCGTCTTTATGTTGATGAGATGGGCAAACCGCTGGTGGCTGATGGCAGCGACTTTGTGGTTGTGGTAGCCGAAGTGACCGATGATAACGGTCATGTTCGCCGTCTGGCTAAAGAGAATATCCGCTTTACCCTGGAGGGAGAGGGCGAAATCATTGGCGATGCCAGCATCAATGCCAACCCGAGAGCTGTGGAATGGGGCAGTGCTCCTATCTTGGTGCGCAGCACGATGAAGCCGGGCAAGATTAAGATTCATGCCGAGGTTCAGTTCCCGGGTACTCATGCTCCTACTCCTGCCGACCTGGAGATAGAGAGCGTAGCTTATCAGGGAACCATGATGATGGGTACAAAGACTGCCATGTCTGCCACTTCATCATCTGTTCAGAATGCTTCTTCTGCCACTTCTTCTTCTCATGAGTTTACACCCGAGCAGAAGGCAAAGATGCTGAAAGAGGTAGAAGACCAGCAGGCTGATTTCGGTATCAATAATTAATAATGCGTAACCGGAGAGTTCTATGTAGAAGATTCCGTTTACGTAATCGTTATCGTCTTGAAATCTTCAAAAACAGAAAGTTTATTGGAGATTTCAAGACTTTTTTTGTACTTTTGCATACGTGAAACGATATTTTACCATACTTCTCTGTTCGCTTTATGCCTTGTTGGGTATGGCACAGAACAATATGCAGGTAGCTCATTATTCTACGAAGGAAGGGTTACCTCACGACATCGTATACTGTTCTCTGAAATCAAAAGACAGTTTCCTGTGGTTTGGAACCTGGTTCGGCTTATCCCGTTTCGACGGTTCCCGTTTTGCCAATTATTCTGATGCTTACATCTCTTCTTCCGACCAGCCACCCCGTAAGGTAGAATGGTTGGCAGAAGATGCTCTGGGCAATCTCTGGATCAAGACGCTCGACTGGAAACTCAGCGTCTTCTTCAAGCAGACCGAACGTTTCGAAGATGTCTATGAAGAACTGAAACCTTATGCTCGTAATCTGCAGGTCATCAAGATTCAGGCAGATGGTACCGGTAAGATTCTCCTGCTCACCAAAGATAAGAACCTGCTTCTTGCAGAAACATTAAAGGATGGAAGCATCCGTATCCAGACGCTGGTAGATGCCCGAAAGTATATCAATACGTTCAATTATCAGTTGTGCCAGGATGTGGTACAGCTGAAGGCTTCGCGTGCCAACTATGTAGGAAAGGATTATCAGATTTATTCCGTTCCTGTTACTGCGAAAAACAGGAAGTGGACGCTCGGCATGTGGCAGCAGTATTTCGCCCGTAAATCGAAGGAACATTTTGTTTATCATACCCCGAACGGATGTGTGTGGCAGTTGGATGAGTCGCATACCGCCCTGGTGTGCCGTAATCCGAAGACCGGATGGGAACGCCGTTATCCGGTTTCGGGCGTAGGTAAGGTGGTGGAACCTAAGTTCATCGCTACCTCTCATCATGGTTACTTCTATCTTTCCGGTGCTGGCGAAATTATCTATATTGATCCGCAGACGATGGAAGGCGTTAACCTGGCTTTGCTTCCTAAGTTTCAGGATAATAAGCCTAACAGCCATTTTCTAAACATGAATCTGGATAAGGATGGATTGTTGTGGCTTACTTCTGCTGATAATGGCATTTACCGTGTCAGTTTCACCCCCAACCAGTTCCGTGTCATCCCTTTGCCGGATGGTGATAAGAGTGGAGTGAAAGCCATCTGCCAGTTGAAGAATGGTGATGTGCTGGTGGGTGCTCGCAGCAAGAATGTTTATCTGTTGGATATGCAGGGCAGGGTGAAGCAGGTGTTCGATTATGCCCATCATCAAATCGGTAGCATTTATCATGCCATGTATGATGACAGGCAGAATCTCTGGCTCTCTACCAAGGGAGACGGATTGGTAAAACTGACTCCCGATGCCTCCAGACCAATAGGGTATCGCATCGATCATTACCGTCATGATGCCCGGAATCCTTATTCCATCAGTGGCAACAATGTTTATATGACCTGTCAGGATTCCCACCATCGCATCTGGGTGGCTACGCTGGATGGAGGTCTCAATCTGCTGCAGGAACAGGGCGGAAAGGTGCGCTTCTATAATAAATATCATGGTATGAAAAACTATCCCGGTTACGGACTCTACATGGATGCCCGCAACCTGGTAGAGGACAGTCATCAGAGAATGTGGGTAGGAACGATGGACGGACTGATGTCTTTCAAGACAGATTTCAAATCGGTAGGCGACCTGCGCTTCGAGACTTATCGCAATACCGATATCAATACCCGTGCCAATAGTGACATCTACGGACTTTACAAGGATAACAACAGGCAGGTTTGGATGTGTACCTTTGGTGGAGGTCTGAGTCGTCTGGATGGTTTTGATGAAGTGACGCATCTGCCAATCCTTACTTCTTTGGGAGCAAAGGAAGGTTTGCATAATGATGTCATCATTTCGATTTTAGAGGATAAGATGGGACGCCTTTGGCTGGTAAATGCCGATGGCTTGTCGTGCTATGATTATCAATCAGACCGCATCCAGCATTTCGACAATTCCGACGGTTTCCCTGATGTTCAGCTTGAGGAATCTTCTGCGGCTTTGATCCAGAATGGGGAGATATGGCTGGGGTGCAAGGAAGGAATCCTTGCTTATCAGCCGGAACATATTCATACTGCCAAACTGCAATACCCTATATATATAATAGGTGGAGAAGTGAACAACCAGGATATCCGCAGTTATAATCAGCCGGCTATCCTGGAGAAGTCTATGATTTATACCGACCATCTTACCCTGCGCCATTCACAGTCGATGTTCACCCTGGAGTTTGCGGCTCTGAATTTCTACAATCCGGAGCGCATCAGTTACCGTTACCGGCTGAAGGGTTACGACCATGATTGGCATTATGCCGGCAAGAACCGTCTGGCTTCCTATACCAATGTGCCATCTGGAACCTATCAGTTTGTTGTGGAGGTGATGGATGCCACCAACCCCGACCAGCACTGTATGCGCGAGATGACCATCACCATTCTTCCACCTTGGTGGGCTACTTGGTGGGCTTATCTCATCTATGTTGTCTTGTTGAGTGTAAGCGGATATTATGCTTTCCGCTATGCCAAGTATCAGCTTCGCTTGAAAAACAATATCTATATCCAGAATCAGCTGGCAGAGTATAAACGTAAGTTTAATGCCGAGCAGCAGGATAAGGTTTTTGCCGACAAGGTAAGGAAACTGATGGAAGACAATATCACCAATCCTGATTTTGAGATAGAGATGTTGGCGCAGGAACTGGGTATGAGCCGTACTGCTTTCTTCAAGAAGACGAAAGCGGTGATGGGCTGTTCTCCAAGTGACATGGTTAAGAACTTCAAGTTGAGTTATGCCGTAGAATTATTGAAGCATTCCAACTTGAGTATCACTGATGTTGCCTATCGTTGTGGCTTCACCGATGTGGGCTATTTCGGCAAGTGTTTCCGTAAGAAATATGGCATGTCGGCAAGAGAGTATGTCTCCCAGCAGAAGGAGAATGAACAGAATAAATAATTTTTTTGAAAAAAAACTAAAATTAATGAGGACAATGTGAACCAACGTGCGTCTTTTAGGTATCAAACAAACAATAATTTGACTAATCGATAATATACCTAAAGGCATAATGAAACAATTGTCTTCTCATAGATATAGGTGTGTATTGGTTTTGATATTCGTGGTCTTCAATATCTTGCCAATATGTTCGCAAACGGTAACCGCTAGATATCAGGTTGCCGCTTGCGACTGGATGATGCTGAAACGTCAGAAGCTTGGTGAGTTTAAGTTGGCTCACGAACTGGAAGCTGATGGCGTAGAGGTTGACATGGGTGGATTGGGTAATCGCGTATTGTTCGACAACCAACTCCGTAACCCGGAACAGGCAAAGAAATTCCAGGCAGCCGCACTCCAATATGGGGTGGTAGTTCCTTCGATGGCGATGAGCGGTTTCTTCGCTCAGAGCTTTTTGTCCCGTGAAAATTATCAGGATCTTCTGGCTGATTGCTTCCAAACGATGAAACTCTTTGGAAGCAAAGTAGCTTTTTTGCCCCTGGGCGGAAGTGGAAAGGCTTGGCAGGAAGAGGGCAGTAAGGAATACCTTACTTTGGTATCCCGTCTTCGCACCGCCGGACAGATGGCGAAAGAGGCAGGAGTAACCATAGGCATCAGAACGGGAATGGGAGCTAAGTTTGATAAGAAACTGCTGAAGAAAGTAGGAAGTGAACAAGTCAAGGTCTACTACAATTTCCAGGATGCTGCCGATCATCATCGCAACATCTGCAAGGAACTTCGCAAACTGGGTGCCAAACGTATCATTCAGATTCATGCTTCCAATACCGATAGCGTAAATCTCCAGGAAGACCCGGAGATTAATCTTCCGAAAATCAGGAAGACGCTTAACAAGATGAAATGGAGCGGCTGGCTGGTGGTAGAGCGGAGCCGTGATGTAAAGAGAGTAAGAGACGTGAAATATAATTTCGGTAGAAACATAGCCTATTTAAAGGAAGTGTTTCAAAGACCCTTACTAGAAAAAGAAAATAAATAAAATAAAGTTAAACCTAAAAAAGACAATTATGAAGAAAAATCATTTCATTGCGCGGAAAGGACTCTTCTCCTTGGCACTTGCTGCCGTAGGAGCGATGTTCTTGGGTTCGTGTGCCGTTGATGGTTTTGATGACAAAGAGAAGTTTGACGACGGCGTGTCTGGAGTGAAACTTGAGTCACCTGAACTTTCGACAAAGACTGTAGCTGCTTCTGACGGTTCAGATAAGCTGCAAGTTTCATGGAAAGTAGTCTATGGTGCTGGTGGTTATGAGTGTAAGGCTTATAATGTAGATGATCCAAGCAATCCTGTTGAGGTGGCGAATGATACCATTGACGGTACCTCTTTCCAATTCAAGATAGCCGAAGATACCAACTATAAGATAGCTGTACGTACCTTGGGTAACAAGGCTAAGAACAATACTGAGGCTGATGAGGCAACAGAATTGGCATACAGTACATTGGTTCCAGCTATGACCATTCCTGATGGTTCTGATATTTCAGAATTCATTTCAGTCAACTTGCAGGAATCTGATAAGGAGCAGGCTTTCGAGTTGGAAGCAGGCGGTACTTATACCTGCAATAACTCAATTGATTTCAAGGGCAACAAGATGACCCTTCGTGGTAACAAACTGAGCCATGCTTTGGTTACTATGGGTGAAGGTGCTGCCATCTATACTTCAGCTCAGCTGAAGGTGAAGTTCATCAATTTCGACTGCTCTGCCACAACTCATAAGGGTGGTATCATCGAGATGTCTCCAGAGCCACCTGCATCTTGCTCTGCAGAGGCTCAGGGTGTAGGCGCTGGTAAAAATGGTGGTCAGCCAGCCGATGTATATATCCTGCAAGACCCAATCATCATTCAGGATTGTGCCTTCAAAAATGTCATCGACGGACTCTTCTCTGTAGGTCAGTGCTCTTGGGGTATTGCTGATGTACGTGTGATGAACAGCGTGGTTCAGATGCGTAATGACGGAAAGAAGAACTCTAATGGTGCCATCATCTGCGGCTTTTCTAATGGCTTTAAGGCTCCTAGTGGCAAACAGTTCTATTATGGTGGTATCAAGAGCATTACCATCAAGAACTCTACTATCTACAATACTGTTGTGGGCAATAGTAAAAACCGTATGTTCCGTTTCAATAACAAGGATTTGGACCGTGCCTTCCCTACAGCAGGTGGTTCTTGCACCATGATGGATAATACCTTTATCCGTGTATATGACAAGAAGGAGTTCGGTAACAATACTCCTAACAACGATAAGTACGTGATTACTTATGATAACAACATCTTCTACGACTGCTTCCGTTTGCAGAAGTTCATTCAGAGCAACTGTAAATTGGATTATCACCAGAATCTGAATACTGTCTGGGGTATCGCCAATTCAGTAGATGGAACCGATAAGGGTAAGCTGGCTACTGAAGAGGATGCTGGATTTGATGAGGCAGAGACCAAGAAGGAACTCGACTTCACCCAGCCTAACTTCGGGCTTAATTTCAAGGCTACTGGTGCGATTTCAAGTACAATCGGTGATCCACGTTGGAGAAAATAATTTAAACTATCTAATCTCGAAACAAGATGAAACGTAAATATATAAAGACATTGGCCTTTGGTATGGCACTTACCTGTGCTGTGCCTGCAATGGCTCAAAATAAAGTAGTGCAGGGTACTGTACTCGATGACCTCGGTGAACCTGTTATCGGTGCTACCGTAAAGGTTGCCGGTACCAAGACTGCTGTGATTACCGATATGGATGGTAACTATAAGTTGTCTGTTCCTAAGGGTGGCAAGGTTACCGTTTCTTATATCGGTTTTAGGGATGCTACTACCAATGGTGGTACTATCAAGCTGGTTGCTGACGACAAGACTCTTCAGGAGGTGGTAGTCGTAGGTTACGGTACCCAGAAGAAGGCTCACCTGACCGGTTCTGTAGCCAACATTCCTACAGATGAAATCCAGGATCTTGCTAATGGTGGCTTGGCTTCTTCTTTGGGCGGTCTGGTTAACGGTTTGAGCGTAAGTGGTGGTGAGAGCCGTCCTGGTGAGAATGCCCGTATCATGATCCGTGATACCAACTCATTGGGCGAAGTTGGTTCTACAGCCCAGCAGCCTCTCTTCGTTATTGATGGTTATATCTATCCTAACGATGTAAAGGTTGGAAATTCAAGACAGAATTTAGGAGCAGAGGCTTTCAATAACTTGGATGCCTCCGAGGTAGAAAGTATCTCTGTATTGAAGGATGCTTCAGCTGCTGTTTATGGTGCCCGTGCTGCCAATGGTGTTATCCTCGTAACTACCAAGAAGGGTAAGATGGGTGCACCTCGCATCTCTTATAGCGGTACATTCGGTTTGGCAGATGAGGTTTCTCGCCCAAAGATGCTGAACGCTTACCAGTATGGTCGTTTGTACAATGCAGTTGTTGCTGCTGACCCTACCAATACTTCTCTCAACAAGAGAACTGCCCTTTTCCAGGCAGATGAGTTGGAGACAATGAAGGGGCTGAACTACGATTTGCTTGATAAGTATTGGGATACAGCATTCCAGCAGAAACATAGCGTAAACGTAAGTGGTGCTACCGATAAGGTAAACTACTTTGCTGGTATCTCTTACTTCGATCAGGATGGTAACCTCGGTAAACTCAACTATAACCGTTGGAACTACCGTGCCGGTGTGGATGTAAAGGTAAGCAAGTGGTTGGGTGCAAGCTTGTCTGTAAGTGGTGACTATGGTACCAAGAAAAAACCTTTAGTTAAGGTAGGTGGATCTGGTGATGAGAGAGACTATAATATTCTTTTAACTCGTCCAACTTACATCCCTGAGTCTATTGGTGGTTATGATTTGAAAACTGTTGGTCCTTCTAATGATGACAAGGGTAAAAAGTCTGGCTACAACTTTGCTACTTTGCAGAACAATGGCGACTACAGCAAGACAATGAACTCTAATCTGAATGTTAATGGTAGCATAAATTATGACTTTGGATGGAGTAAAATCTTAAAGGGATTGAAGTTACGCTTCTCTTATTCTAAGAGTATTAATACGGATAAGAATAATGAGTTCGGTTCAAAGTTCAACCTTTACCAGATGAAAAATAGATATGGTAGTGGTAATCATCTTTATACTCCTACAGGTATGGAGGATAGAAATGACTATTTGGATGCTGATAATTTTGCAGGAAGTGAATGTAATAATGGTAACTATCTTGCACGTACAATGACTCGTACAGATAATTATCAGATAAATTTCACGGCTCAATATCAGCGCAATTTTGGACAGCATAGTATTTCTGGTTTGTTCTCAGTAGAGAAGTCTGAGGGTGAGAGTGAATATTTGATGGGATCTGTTTCTGATCCTTATGAATTTACTACGGGACAGTCAAACTCTGTAAAAGAAACTTCTGAGATGTCTACTGTGTTCACGCGTAGTGAAAGTGCAACCTTGTCTTATATTGGACGTATCAATTATGCTTACGCAAATAAGTATCTCTTTGAGGCGTTGGTTCGTTCAGATGCATCAACTAAATTTGCGAAGAAGAATTATTGGGGTACTTTCCCTGCGTTCTCTGCTGGTTGGGTTGTTTCTGAGGAAAACTGGTTCCGCAACAATGTGAAGGGTATCGATTTCTTGAAACTCCGTGCTTCTTGGGGTATGACAGGTCGTGATAATACAGACCCTTGGCAGTGGATGCAGGTATATGCTCAAGACAAAAAAGGTATCGTCTTTGGTTCTAGTGCCACGATAGGTGCTGGTAGTCGAATCACGATTAATAAGAATAATGCTTCTGTGAATGCTGACGTACACTGGGATAAAGATTATAAGACGAATGTTGGTTTTGATGCACAGTTCCTCAACAACCGTCTGTCTGTAACCTTCGATTATTATTATGAGAAGAATCGTGAGATGTTGATGAAAATAAAGCAAACTATTCCTACAACTGTCGGAACACCAAGTGCGGCAAACAACCTTGGTGAAATGGACTCATGGGGTGGTGAACTTTCTGTAACCTGGAAAGACAAGATAGGTAAGGACTTTAAGTACCGTATCGGTATCAACACAGGCTGGTCTGATAACAAGGTGCTGAATATGAACTGGGCTACAGACTATCTCTATCGTCAGATTACTCCTGGTCACCGTACAGACGTAGGTCTCTGGGGTATGCAATGTATCGGTATGTTCCGCAGCTTCCAGGATATTGAGGAGTACTTCAATAAGTATAATATCACAACCTATATGGGTCTGACTAAGGATCAGATTCGCCCTGGTATGTTGATGTATAAGGATGTTCGTGGTGCTTACGATCCAGAGACCGGTACTTATGCCGGACCTGATGGAATCGTAGATGTAGATAACGACCAGGTAGAGTTGGGACACCGGAGCAGCAACCTTTATGGTTTGACCATGAATCTGAATGCAGAATGGAAGGGTATTTCATTGACTGCTCAGATTGGTGCAAGTTGGGGTGGTTATACCACTTTGCCAGGTTCTGCTATTAAGCCAAATGATGGTATAGAATATACAAATATGCCTTCATTCTGGAATCCAGACAACATGTTTGCTTATCAAGATGTATATGATAACTCTGGTAATCTCGTAGTAAAGGAGAACCGTGAAGCTTACTATCCAAACTTGAAGTATACAGATGTGAATGCTGTTGCGTCTAGTTTCTGGAGAGTGAGTACAGCACGTGTGGCTCTGAACCGTATGACCTTGGCTTATACTTTGCCAAAGAGCTGGTTGGGTAGCATCGGCATTAACACCTGCCGTATCAATATTACCGGTCAGAACCTCATCAACTTCTACAATCCATATCCAGAAAACTTCATGAATCCTATGGCTGGTTCATACGGAAGCTATCCTAACCTCCGTAAGTGGACTGTGGGTGTGAACCTCTCATTCTAATGAGATACTTATATAATTCTTAAAAAGAAAAGAACAATGAAAACGACAATAAAATTATTCAGTCTTGGTTTGGTTTCAGCCTTGGCGCTTGGCTCTTGTAGCGAAAGTTTCCTGGAGGAAAAGAAGAACTATGACAATGCGACACCTGATATTTACAATTATGAAAGTGGGTGTAGCGGACGTGTAAATGACATTTATACATGGTGCTTGCCAGCCATATCTGATCAAACTTGGAAATATCCATCTGTTGGTAATGCTGATGTTGCGGGTAAATCAACAGAAGAATATAGCGGCTTTAGTTCTTTTGTGGATCCACAAGTAGAATTAAGTTCATTAAGTACAACCAATGCAGTTCCTGATTATTTCAAGGGTGACGAAAGTAATGTGCAGGCTTCAGTATATGGACGTATCCGTAATATTAATGATGCAATAGCTGGTATTAGTGGAGGTACCCTTTCGCAAGACAAAAAGAACGAATATTTAGGGCAGGTATATTTCTTCCGTGCTTGGTGCTATTACAACTTGTTTAAGTGGTATGGTGGTGTACCTCTAGTAACAGAGGTTCAGGACCCATTGGCGACTTCGGTTACTCCTCGTTCTTCATCTAAGGCTACTTATGAATTTATCATTAGTGACTTGGATAAGGCTGCAGAGATGCTTGCTGCAAAAACAGAGAATGGTGGTTGGAGTAGTGAAAATTGGGGACGTGTCACTTCCGGAACAGCTTTGGCATTGAAGGGACGTGTTATGTTGTTATGGTGTAGTCCTCTCTTTAATCGATCTGATGATAAGAGTCGTTGGGAGAATGCTTATTCAACAATGAAGGCTGATCTCGAAACCATCAATAAGTGTGGTTATGGTTTGTATACTGATGCTAAGAACACTAATGGTTCTGCATTTGCTGGTATGTTTAGTCAGATTGGCAAAAATCCAGAGGCTGTGTTTGTAACATTGTATAATAACTATACCATGGAAGGTGGTGGCGCAATCGAAGATCCAAAGAAAAATAATACTTGGGAGTGCCAGATTAGACCTAGCAATACTGGTAAGAAAAGCGGCAAGAATGCTTCTAAGATGATTATTGATGAGTTCCCTATGTCAGATGGCAAAATCCCTGCTGAGATGCATAGCGCTTATAGTAAGTTGGAAGTCTCTTCAAAGAGTTATGATGATGAAGTTCCATTTGTCAATCGTGACCCACGCTTCTATCGTACATTTGCTTTCCCTGGTTTCCGTTGGGCTTATGATGGTGATGCTACTAAAATCAATAGTGACAATCCTTCATATAATGGCGGTAAAGATTATGTTCTTTGGAATTATGTTTGGTACACAGAAAAGAAAGCTGAGGGGGATGTAGAAAGTGGCGACTATTATGGTGCAGATAACTTACTAAAGAGTCGTCAGGGAGTGTATGTCCGTAAGAAGAGTGATGATTTGGATGTAAATCCTAATACGTTGTATACATACAATGCTAGTGGACAGAAAGATGCAGCTCCATTCAACTCTGCTGCACCATTGATAGAGCTACGTTATGCTGAAGTTCTTTTGAACCTTGCTGAGGTCACAGCTGGCGCTGGTCATCCGGATGAGGCTGTTGGATATGTAAAGCAGATTCGTGAGCGTGCAGGTTATACGGGAGATTGTGGTATTACGCCAAAAGCTGCTACGGATCGTGCTACATGTATTTCTCAGATTCTTTATGAGCGTCAGATTGAGTTCGCTTATGAGGGTAAACGTTTCGACGACCTTCGTCGCTGGATGCTCTTTGATGGTGGACTAGGTCATGTAGAGGGTGCTCCTTCTACTTGGACATTAGGTGGTGACTTGGCTGCTGGTACTTGTGAGTATCTTGGTATCAAGGCTTTGAATGGTCAACGTCGTGAGAATATTATTTATCGTACAGGTGACCAGTTTGGTGTAGGTGGAACTACTTGCAATTCTGATCCATTGTTAAAGAGTGGTGTAGAACGTCCTGCAGGAGTTGATCTCCGTAAAGATCTTTCTGATCAGGTTACCGTTTTGGCTCAATGGTACAAAACTAATTTGAAGCAGCAGGTAAAGAAGGGTGACGGTTACGATTCTAACAAGAATCTTCTCTACATGAACTTCCGTCCTAAGTATTATTTCTTGGGTTTCACTTCTGCTACATCTAACGCCAACAAGGCTTTGCCTCAGACCATCGGTTGGGGTGATTACAACAATGGTGGTGCCAATGGTACCTTCGACCCATTGGCTGAGTAATGGCAAGAGAGGAATGACGATATCGTCATAACATAATATATTAAGGTTGCGGGGTGTGTTCTCTTTTTAGAGAATGCACCCCGTTTTCTATCTCTGTGGGTGAGCCTAGCTCTTGCGTCTTATGAATAAACAACTATCAAAACAAACGTAAAAGTATTAATTTAACCAAACACGATTATGAAGAAATTTTGGCGTTCCTGCGGATTGCAAATCCGCAAGGAAATAGGTCGAACCTTTTTAAACGGCGGATTGCAAATCCGCCGGAACGCCTAGCGGGCTTGTCCTTAACTCCTGCCAAGAAGTTCGTTCAGAAGTAATCTGACGTGATTCGGTTAGAATTTTAAGATAAAAGAAACGATCATAAAAGGGAGCGCATCACTAATGGTTGCGCTCCCTTTTTGGGCATCTCTCAGGATGCTGAGTTATATGAAAAATGCACTTTCTAAGGTGCAGATAGCCTTATTGTATGCAAGTTTTCTTCGAACTGATTACCTTGCCATCCTTCAATGCCTTGATGATATAAACACCTGATGGGAGAGAATCGAGATTCTTGCCTTTTCTCACCTTGATACCTGCAGCATTGTATACCTCGTAGCTATCGGCTGCGGTTGAGGTCTGAATGTTTTGAATGCCTGTCGCAGAACCGTCTGTCAGATAGAAATGGAAGGTGCGGGTATAGGTGCTGATGTTGTCATCATCGCTTACCTTGACAGTATAATCTACGAGCGCCTTGCCACAATCTTCGTTGGCGGTAAAGATATATTCACCCTCGTTGGCATCCGTATCATGACTCATCTTGCTCATCGCATCACCCTTAGCCTCGCATTCAAACTGAGGATTGTTGGTGTAGCCGGCAAAGTATTTCTTCATGTCGATGGTTACGCTTTCGCTCTGCTTGAGGGTGAAGTGAGGCTCGGCAAGCCAGTTGAGATATTCTTCGAGATTGGTGTAGCCATCTGAGTTTTCATCGGCATTTCCATCACTTACGCCTTTTACTTCCTCCCACCAGTCTGGCATTCCGTCCTGGTCGGTATCCCAGTTGGCATCTCGCTTTGCTTCTGTGATATTCAAGCCCTTGAAACCTTCGCATCCCTTATCTTCCTCGCTGTCGATAAGTCCCTTCTTGCCACTCTGACTGCCTACTGTCGTGGTAGTTCCGGCTAACGTCTCGTTCACCATTCGGGTATCGTGATTATCCAGGAAAGGCTGGTTGGCTCCCACATCGCAGAGCACATTCTTATAGGCTGCCTTGGCACTCTCGATAGCTGCCAGAGACTCGAAGAATGGTTTCGAAACGAATGGCTCCCAGTTTACGACCTGACCATTTGATGTTTCGACAACATAGGTATCTTTGAGTTTATCTTCTGTTAGGGCTCCATTGCCTGCAGCCTGACGGATATTGCCATGAACGTATGCACTCTGTGTACCGCTTCCGGTGCCTTCAAGCTGAAGGCGGAACAGTTTCTTCTGGGTGGTAGCTGGTCCCATCTTATAATAGTTGTTCACGAAGTTCACCTCGTGGCTGCCACCATCCGTAGCACGGCCACCCCAGTTGTAAACCACATTATTAAATACATCGTGATGACCATCGTAAGCTCCTACACCATCCAGTCCGCCGCTCAAACTCCAGTTTCTTCCTTCGCAATGAGCCAGAAGGTTGTGGTGATAAGAACCTACCTTGAGTGTTGCCGACATTTCGCCGCCGCCGATGGTTGCTGCATATCCGTGGGCTGTACCCGCACTATAGTTAGGATGACCTGCCACATTGAGCGCTTCGGAAATCAGGGTGCGCTGAAGGGTAAGACTCTTGGCATTGCGGCTTGAGAATGCCTCATCGATGGTCCAGGAGATAGAGCAATGGTCCATGATGGCATTGTCGTTGCCTGCCATTCCCATACCGTCGAGTCCGTTCACCTTATCTTCATCGCTGATAGTTCCGCCGTTGGTCTCCTTATGTCCCAGACGCATGCGGAGGAAACGGGTGATGCCTTCGCTTGCCATGCCGAAAGGACAGCCGCGGAGCATGATACCGTTGCCTGGAGCCGTCTGTCCGGCGATGGTAACATATTCGTCGCTGCAGGTGAGTCGTTTCTTCAGGTCGATGACGCCCGCCACATCAAAGACGATGGTGCGCGGTCCGGTAGCTTTCTTGATGCCGTAACGGAAGGAACCCTCTATCGGATTCTCATCATCGCCATTATCTTCGAGTGTGGTTACGTGATAAACGCTTCCGCCTCTGCCGCCCGTAGCATACTTACCATATCCTTCTGCACCAGGAAAGGCAAGATGACGGGAACGGAAACTCCAGACATCGCCTTCGTATACATTACCGGCAGCATCTTCCTCGTCGATTCGCCAGTAATAGGTGTTGAGGTTGGATGTCTGGTTGAGCGTATATTTTGCCTCGGTAGTTGTGGCTACTTCTGTAAGACTGTTGGCATCCGTACCCATCAGAACATGGTGCTTGACGGCTTTTTCGGCTGAAGTCCAGGAGATGGTGAGCGATCCGTTATCGGCATCGGCATGATAATCTCTGTTCTCCGGATAAGGAGCTGTGGCTTCCGTCTGTGGATTCGGACGGTCGAAGATGAGGGCGTTGATGGTGAGCGAGGTGGTATAATTGCCGCTCTTGTCATCGCTGGCACTCGGTGTGGTAACGTAAGAGATGACGACATCCTTTCCCTCTTCTGCTACAAAAGTTACGTACGACATGCCGCAGGCTGATGGTGTCAGGGCTCTGTTGGTCTGTGCGATGCCTTCCTGCTGCTTGGTACCGTTGACGTATACATCGAGCTTCGGTGCATTGAAACCATCGTTGTTGTTATGATAAGCCATCAGAGAGTGCTTGCCGGCGCTCAGTCCTTTGAGGGTGATGTTGAGGCGGACGGCACCTTCGGTTATCTGTGGGGTGTTACCATCTTCGTAACCATAGATGGCAAAACCGTCGGCGATGAGCTTGGAACTGCTGAGTCCGTTCTTGAACCAGCATGATTTCAGTCTTCTGCCTGCATAAGAGGCATCATTAGCCAGCGTGATGGTGATAGGATTTCCGTCAGCATCTTCTACTTCCTTCGATTCTGTTTCGCAGGTGTTTACTGCCCATGCTGTGTACTCGGGTTCATTGACCTGTGACTCGGAACGACCTGCCTGATTGAAGTCGATTCTCTGTGCCGATGCTGTCAGTGCTGAGACTAAAGCCATCGAGAATAATACTTGTCTTTTCATGTTTTACCTTAAGTTTGAAAGTTGTTTATTTCGTTTTTATTGATTCTTCGGGATTAGATATTGTTTGATGTATCATCTTTTGTGTTTCCACATCGCTATTGGGTAATAGCGATGTGGAAAGTACGTTGCAGGGAAGCTACCTGGTCTTTGTCGGTTGCCTTCACCTTGATGTCGATGAGGCAGTCGGCAGCCTTTTTGTTGAGGCTGATGGTGAGGATTCCCTTCTTATTCAGTTTCATCTTGCCTTCCTGTGGCTGGATGCTGTTCTCCAGGGTGAAGACTGGCTGCTGGTTGTAACCGGCGAAATACTGCTTCAGGTCGATAGTCAGCTTATTGCCTGCTGAGGTGATGAAATGTGGTTCTGCAAGCCAGTTGAGGTAACGTTCCAGCTGGGTATATTCCCCATCGGTCAACTCGTTGTTGTCGGCAGCTGACGGGTTGGTACCAGCCAGCTTCTCCCACCAGTCTGGCATTCCATCCTGGTCGGTATCCCAGTTGGCAGGGCGATGGTCGGTGAGTGCTTCAAATTCCTTCCAGGCATCGTTGCCGGCATCCAGGTTATCATCTATCAGTCCCTTCTTGCCGGTCTTGGAACCAACATATTTATAGGTTCCGTTCAAGGTTTCTTCTACCATGCGCTGGTCGTGCTGGTCAATGCAAGGCTGGTTGGCTCCCACATCGCTCAATACGTTCTTGAAGGCAGCGCGGGCACTTTCTACCTTGGCATAGGATGGGAAGAATGGTTTGTCGGTAAATACCTTCCAGTTGACTACCTGTCCGTGAGAAGTAGTATATTTGTAGGTTTCGCCTTCCTTGTCGCTGACCAGTTCTCCATGCTTTCCTGCCACAGCTCCTGCATTCTGTTTCATATCGCCCACATAGTTCTGGCGGATATTATCGTGCATGTAGTAAGCCTGACTTCCCTGACCGGTACCTTCCAGCTGGGCATTGAGAATATATTTCATGCTGGTGGCTGGTCCCATCTTGTAATAGTTGCCAACAAAGTTTACTTCGTGGGCTCCTCCGTCGCAGGCACGGTTACCCCAGTTGTAAACTACATTATTAAAGAGGTCGAGCTTTCCGGCATAATATCCGGCTCCGTCCAGTCCGCCACCCATACTCCAGTTTCTTCCTTCGTTGTTGGCAAGCAGGTTGTGGTGGAACGAGCCTACGTTGCCTCCGATGGTTGCAGCATAACCGTGCTTGGCATTGACATAATTCTGATGACCAGCCTGATTGAGCGCTTCGGATATGAGGTTGTGCTGGAAAGAGATGTTCTTTCCGTTGCGGCTGGAGAATGCTTCATCGATAGTCCAACCTACCGAACAATGGTCGATGATGGTATTGTCGCAGCCTGCAGCACCCAGTCCGTCGAGGGTAATGGTCTTGCCGTTTTTATCGAGATATTTTCCCAGTCGGAGACGGATGAAGCGGAAGATGCCTTCTGATCCGAAACCGAAAGGATGCTCACGGAGAAGAATTCCCTTGCCGGGTGCAGTCTGTCCGGCTACCGTGATGAATGGGTCGGAACAAACCAGACGGTCTTTCAGGTCGATGATGCCAGCAACATCGAAGACGATGGTGCGAGGTCCCTTAACCTTGGTGATTCCGTATCGGAGAGAGCCCGGCTGTGGATTCTCAGGGTTATCTTCTAAAGAGGTAACATGATAAACCGAACCGCCACGACCGCCGATGGCAAATCTTCCATATCCCTCGGCACCTGGGAAGGCGAGACGGCGTGGACGGAAGTTCCATACTTCTCCCTCTGAAACCTTGCCGTTGGCATCTACCTCGTCTACACGCCAGTAATAATCATTGGCGCTGTTGAGACCGGTGGCTTCGAAAACGGCTTCTTCTGTGGTGGCAACCTTCTTCAACTGGTCGGCGCGCTGTCCCATATAAATAAGATGCTGCTTGGCGCCTTCTCCGGCTTGCCAGCGCAAAACTACCTTGCCGTTTTCTGCGTTGACATGAAGATCGTCATCGGCGGGATAAGGGTTGAGAGCGGTGGCTTTCGGATTCGCTTTGTCGAATACCAAACCATTGATGGTGAGCGTGTTGTTTGAGTTATCCACACTTTGTAGCTGATAGTGGATAACTATAGGTTTGTCATCAGCAACATCAAATTCTATATAGGACTGTCCGCTCTGCGATGCTTTCATCTCTCTTATGGTCTGCTTGATATCCTGTGCAAGAATCTCCTGCGTCATACTCTTTTTCTCTACATTTTTCTTGCCTTTCTTCATAGAGACAATCTGTTCCTTCTCCATGGAAATCTGGATAGAAGGAATGTTGCCAGTAAGTCCATCTACGATATTATGGTAGGCAAGGAGAGAATGATGTCCAGGCTTTAAACCTCGGATGGTGAGTCGGAGTTGGGCGTTGTCGCCCTTGGCTGGATATACTACAATGCCATCACTGATAAGTCGGTCGCCCTGCTGTATGCCTTGCTTAAACCAGTTCGATTTGAAGATCTGGTCTTTGCCTGGTGTTTCAAGCGTAATCTCCAGTTCGCCAAGTTGAAACTGATAGCTGTTACCCTGAGGTACCCCGACAGGAGTAAAGTTGATGGCTGTCACTTCTGCAGCCTTTCTACTGGCGATATTGAAGTCTACCTGTTGTGCCTGACTGGAAAGTGCCAGGAGCGAGGTGGCAAATAATGGAAGGATTCTTTTATTTATCATTTGTTCTGCTATTTTTTGTTTCCAATATAATAATCTATAAGTATAGTTCGTTTATATTATATATATGTATAAGACGTTTCTCAGGATGAAATGTCGCCATTACTTTTAGAAAAAATGTTGATGATTATTGAGGACAAAAGCAAACGAAGGACGTCTTTATGGTATATTGAACAAACAATTTAAAAGCAATGCAAAGAAGTAAGAAGATTTTCGCTGCGATGGCTTTGACTATCTTGCCAGCAGCAACTTTCGCTCAGTATCCTACTATTACAAAGGAGGCTCAGGCGAAGATTGATTCTATGCAAGCTGCATGGACTGCCCATTCTGATTCTGCTTGGGCTGTGGCTTTCCCTATTGTAAAACAAGAGGCAATGGCAGGACGTCCTTATGTGCCATGGGCTTCCCGTCCATACGATTTGCGCCAGGCTAAGATTCCTGCATTCCCAGGTGCTGAGGGTGGTGGTATGTTTACCTTCGGTGGCCGTGGCGGCAAGGTGCTGACTGTGACCAATCTCAATGATGCTGGTCCTGGTTCTTTCCGTTGGGCTTGTGAACAGGGTGGTGCCCGTATCATCGTCTTCAACGTATCGGGAAATATTGTATTGAAGACTCCAATCATCGTTCGTGCTCCTTATATCACCATCGCCGGACAGACTGCTCCAGGTGAGGGCGTGATGATTTCGGGTGAATCTTTCCAGGTTGATACCCATGATGTCATCGTTCGCCACATGCGTTTCCGCCGTGGTAATACCCATGTATGGTATCGTGAGGATTCATTCGGTGGAAATCCTGTGGGAAATATCATGATTGACCACTGCTCTTGCGAGTTTGGTCTGGATGAGAATATCTCTTTCTACCGTCACATGTTCGATTTGCACGATGGTAAGCCAAAGCGCAAGGTGCCAACGGTGAATGTAACCATCCAGAATACCATCTCAGCCAAGGCACTCGATACATGGAACCATGCCTTTGGCAGTACAATCGGTGGAGAGAATTCTACCTTCATGCGTAACCTCTGGGCAGATAATACAGGTCGTAACCCTTCTATCGGATGGGGTGGTGTATTCAACTTCGTGAACAACATCGTTTACAACTGGGTACATCGTACGGCAGATGGTGGTGAGTTCTCAACCATGAGCAACTTCATCAACAACTATTATAAGCCAGGACCTCTTACTCCGAAGGGTGCCATCAGCTACCGTATCGTGAAGAGCGAAAGCCGAAGCAACAAACTCTTCCCTTGGGCTCAGTATGGTCGTATTTATGCAGAAGGAAATATCGTAGAAGGCAACGAGGCTGTAACCAAGGACAACTGGAATGGCGGTATTCAGATTGCTGACAAGGATCTTCCAAATGGAATACCTGCAGATGTTAAGGCGCTGATGCGTTCTAATGAACCATTCGCCATGCCACACATGACCATTATTCCTAAGGAGCAGACCTTTGATGCGGTTCTCGACAATGTGGGTGCAACCATTCCTTCCCGCGACATCATTGACCAGCGTATCGTAGAGGAGGTTCGCACAGGCGAAGCTTACTATGTGAAAAAACTGCCAAAGAAGAATCCATACGGCGACTTCTGGGGGTTGGCTGATAAATCAAAGGCTGAAGATGGCAGCTTTAAGTATCGCCGTCTGGACAAGGAATCCTACAAGAAGGGTATCATTACAGACATCTGCCAGGTTGGTGGATTCCCTAAATATAAGAAGGTGAAGCCTTATGTAGATACAGATGGCGACGGTATGCCTGATGAGTGGGAGATTGCCAACGGCTTGAATCCTAACGACCCTAGCGATGCCAACAAGGATTGTACTGGTGATGGCTATACCAATATCGAGAAGTATATCAATGGTATCAGCACCAAGGAAAAGGTGGATTGGACTGACATGAAGAACAACCACGATACTTTGGCAGAGAAGGGAAAACTCCTGTAAAACAGGAATGAATGCCTGGAGTTGTTTCTCCGGACTCATTTCTTAATGCATGACAAAAATATGAAAAAACTTTTGAGAAATAAGTTGTTAGGCGCAGCCTGTCTGCTCTTGCTTCCTTTGGGAGCAGGAGCACAGGTACAGCTCGACAGCGTGGGGCGTGATGCCAAGTATGTGAGCAACATCATCGCCCGTTCGCAGAAAATCGTGGATGCGCTGCAACTGACTGATAAAAGCAGCAAGCAGAATGTGCTCCACATCATCTGTAACCGTTATTTCCTGCTGAACGATATCTATGAGAAGTTCGGTAAGAATAAGGCTGAGCGTGATGCAGAACTTTACAAGCATCATTTCGAGTTTGCTGCCAATCTGGAAAACTATCTCTCAGAGAAGCAGGTAGAGCAGGTGAAGGATTGTATGACCTTCGGTGTCGTTCCGAAAACCTATCAGGCTCATCTGGAGATGATTCCTTCTCTGAAAGAAAACGAGAAACTCCAAATTCTCAATTGGTTGAAAGAAGCTCGCGAGTTTGCCATTGATGCTGAAAATGCAAATGCGAAGCATGGCTGGTTCGGAAAATACAAGGGACGCATCAATAACTGGCTTTCCAAGCGTGGCTATGACCTGAAGGCTGAGCGTGAAGCATGGTATAAGCGTATTGAAGCGGCAAAGAAAAAATAAACAGTTTCCGTAAGGTTATAAAAACTCTGATGAAACAAGAGGTATGAAAAGATTATTTTCTATATGGATATTTACGTTAGTAGGGGTTGTGCAAATCTTTGCGCAACCCTTCGCGTTTGATTTTAGCTACGTGGGCTACCAACAGAGCGAAAAGGAGATTCCGGATGCGGGCGTTGTGGTCTTCGTAAAATGGAAAGAAGGTGACCAGAGCGCTCGCATCCAGAAAGCTATCGACTTTGTTTCTGCCAGAAAAGTGGATAAGAAGACGGGACTTCGTGGTGCAGTCTTGCTCGACAAGGGCGTATTCGAACTCTCACAGCCGCTTCGCATCCAGACTTCGGGCGTAGTGCTCAGAGGTACAGACCGCAACCAGACGGTGCTATATAAAAAAGGTGTAGACCGTGGGGCGGTGGTGTATCTGGAAAGCGAAAAGCAGATGCAGACGCTGGGCGGACCCATGAAACTGTCTGCTCCCTGGAAGTTGGGAGAGCGGAAGGTGACGCTGCCTGCCGGCTGCAAGATGGGCGATGAGATCCTGATAGTCCGACCTTCTACCAAGGAATGGATACAGAAGATGGGCTGTGCTGACTTCGGTGCAGGTAAGGACCTGGGCTATTGGGGCTGGCATCCTGGAGAAATCGATGTGCGCTGGACCCGTAGTGTGGTTTCTGATGGAAAGGGAGGATTGCAGTTGGATGCTCCTTTATCCATGTCGCTCGGTCAGGATGATGCGGAATGCTTCGTTCAGCGCATCGCCGGTAATGACTGGCGATTAAAGAATGTGGGAGTGGAAAATCTCACGATAGATTCTGAATATGATACTACCAATCCGAAGGATGAAAACCATGCCTGGGAGGGTGTATATATTAATAAGGTGAAAGATGGTTGGGTGAGAATGGTGAATTTCCGCCATCTGGCTGGTTCGGCAGTCGTAACCCAGCGTGATGCTTCCCGTATCACGGTAGAGGATTGCATTTCTCAGGCTCCTGTCTCAGAAATCGGTGGCTACCGTCGTCGCACCTTCCTCTGTATGGGCGAACAATGTCTGTTCCAGCGTTGCTATTCTGAACAGGGCATGCACGATTTTGTGGCTGGTCTCTGTGCAGCGGGTCCTAATGCCTTTGTACAGTGTGATGGTCAGGAATCCTTGAGCTATAGTGGTGCAGTGGGACCTTGGTGCACCGGATTGCTCTTTGATAATGTGAATATCGACGGCAACGACATCAAGTTCTGCAATCTCGGTCTCGAAGGCTATGGCATCGGATGGAATACAGCCAATAGCCTCGCTTACCAATGTACGGCTGCAGGTATCTTTGCCGACAGCATTCCTGATGGCAGCAACAACCATGTGTTTGCCTGTTGGGCACAGTTTAACGGTTCTGGCGATTTCCAGCAATGTAACAATCATGCCAAACCATGGAGCCGTTTTGCTTCTCTTCTGGAGAAACGTCTGGGTAGGGATGTTTCTTCCCAATGCCGTGTGTTGGAGAGAGAACGCAACAATGTGAGCAACAATCCTACTTACGATGTGGCACAGAAGATGGTGGAAGAGGCTCGCAAACCTCGCATCACCATGCAGATGTGGATAGCTGACAGTGCTCGTTTTACCGCTTCTGTTTCTCCAGGCAAGGCTGTGGCTGTGGATAAAATCAAGGAGTCGGCTCTTTATTCTGCTAAGAAGGCGGATAAGACAAAGACAGAAAAGCCTTCCTTTGCTATCAGAGATGGTAAGATTATGGTGGCAGATACCTTGTTGAAGGGTGCCAGGATGAATACGCCTTGGTGGAATGGACGTGTTCGTTACTCGGCTTTCCCTAAGATTGCTGATGCTGTGACCCGTTTTGTACCGGGAATGGAGGGACAGGGTACTACCACTCGTGTAGATAGTGTGGTGGCTCATCTTCGTGACAAGCATGTGGTGCTCTTCAATCAGAACTACGGTTTGTGGTATGACCGCCGCCGTGATGATCATGAACGAGTTCGTCGTCGTGATGGAGATGTCTGGGCTCCATTTTATGAACAGCCTTTTGCCCGTAGCGGTCAGGGCATAGCCTGGGACGGACTCAGTAAATACGACCTTACCAAATTGAATCCTTGGTATATCAGTCGAATCAGGGATTTGGCTGAAAAGGGAGCAAAGAACGGTTTGCTGGTTATCAACCAGCACTATTTCCAGCATAATATCCTGGAGGCAGGTGCCCATTGGGTGGATTGTCCTTGGCGTCCGGTCAACAATATCAATGGCACGGTGTTCCCGGAACCGGTTCCTTTTGCAGGAGACAAGCGTGTATGGATGGCTGAGTATTTCTATAATATCGATAATCCGGTGATGCGTCAGCTTCATCAGCAGTACATCATGAATATGCTGGATGCCTTTGCCGACCAGCCTAATGTCATTCATTCCATTGGTGAGGAATATACCGGTCCTTACCATTTCACCAAGTTCTGGTTGCAGACCGTTGCCGAATGGGAGGCCAAGACGGGCAAGCATGTATGGGTAGTTCTGTCTTGCAATAAGGATGTGCAGGATGCCATCCTCCAGAATCCGGAGTTGAGAAAGGTGGTTGACATCATCCATATCGAACAGTGGTATTATACCCAGAAGGGACTCTATGCACCGGAAGGAGGCAAGAATCTGGCTCCTCGCCAATATCAGCGTCGTCTTCGTCCTGGCAAGGTAACCCATGATGATGTCTTCAAGAGTGTGAGCGAATACCGCACGGCTTATCCTGAGAAGGCGGTTATCTATAGTGGAGCTTCTGCTCCTGAGAACGGCAAGGCGGTAAAGGATGCCGGTGGCTCTTGTCCTAACTTATAATAATATCATAAATAAGCGAAGAGAATGATAGTTCCTCAGATAAACGATAATGTAAGGAACTTTTACTTGATTCCCAATTCGTGGAATTTGTACTTGATGCTTCTGATGAAGCCTCAGGTACGAATCCTGCATGGGTTTCTTATGCCAAACGCTTGCAGGCTAAGTTTGCGAAGAGTGATATTGCTGAGGCAAAATACATACTTCAGCATCTGGATCAAGATTTCGGTTTCTTCTCAGATATGGATGTAAAAGAGCTTAGAAATCGCATAAAAAACTATCTGAAGGACTAAAATGGTAGGAAAAATTGGCGTTTAACCAATTTTTCCCACTTATTTACCTGTTTTTTCCTTAGCTTTTCCCACTTTTAGGTTACTTTTGCACCCAACAACTTAACAAACGTATACCTTTATGGAATCAAAAAGCTATCAAATCAAAGAAAGAGAAAAAACTGCTCAAGCTCTGCTGGCAGCTTATCGCAAGGGTGATCATACCGCATTCATGGCATTATATAATATGTATGCGGACATGTTGCTTAACTATGGTATGTGTATGACCACAGATAAGGAACTTGTAAAAGATTGTGTACAGGATGTGTTTTGTAAGCTCATCACCAGAAGCAATCAGTTGCATGTCTTGAAGGTTACCTCTTATCTTCTTATCTCTCTTCGTAATCGTCTGCTCGATGAGTTTCGTCGTAAGGGCTATATGACGGAAACTGCGGTGGAGAATGTGCTTCTCGAAAAGGCAGTGGAAGACGTAGAACACTCTTATATTCAAGATGAGAAAACCCTCAACAATAAGCGTAAGGTAACTGCTCTTATGAACGAATTGACGCCTCGGCAGCGTCAGGTGTTCACCTTATATTATATAGAGCAGCGCAAGTATGAGGACATTTGTGAAATCATGCAGATGAACTATCACAGTGTGCGCAATTTGGTTCACCGTGGAATGTTGAAGTTACGTTCCGTAGCTGTTGCCATGTAATGAATGGCAAAGGCTAAGGTATATACGTGTTGGATTAAGTTATCAGGAACATAAGAAAGACATCTCATAATAAAATAGGTTAAAATTTAGTATATAATTAGGTTTATGATGTAAAGCAGGGGTCTCCGTGAGGAAATCCCTGCTTTCTGTTTATTTCAAAAGAGCTTCTGCTATCTTGATGTCAAATGGGGTTGTAATCTTGATGTTTTCGCGATTACCTTCTACCATTG
>ULZB01039309.1_pt1 | contig 50546 bp, 53 predicted proteins | sample 1962691 | NCBI WGS metagenome assembly ULZB01 (sample SAMEA4835878, study PRJEB28245) | human gut metagenome | biome: gut microbiome; material: fecal sample | place: Denmark | collected 2008 | reverse complement strand
CCTTTTCTGAAATAATGTTATATGATAAGAAGTTACTTATATAAATATCTACTTCTTGTGATGTTATTTTATCCTCAAGACTTGCAATAATATGCATAATATATTTACTTCTTGTCATATCTATTTTTTTTATTCTAATATGACCACCGCCACCACGTTTACTTTCTACATAATACCCTTGAGATGGCTTAAATCTAGTTGAAATTACATAATTTATTTGCGATGGTACACAATTAAAATGTTCTGCTAGGTCATTCCTTTGTATTTCTATATATTCATCTTCTTCATTAAATAACTCTTTTATAAATTCTTCTATCATATCCGACATTCTCATAATTTTCGCCTCTTTTCTGTTTGTATATTTTTCTATATTCTTCTAATATTTATTTAAAATTTTTCATTCATATATAATTTCGTTTTTTGACTTTGACTTTCTTTGACCTATAATAGTATTATACTCTCATTTTTTATTTTGTCAATACTAAAAATTCACATTTTAAATTTTATGTATAGTAGATGTTTTAATTTTACATCTACTTGTCTTTTGTCATATTATCCATATCTTCTGCTCTTTGTTTTTGCTTTGATAATGTAAGCCATGCAAAATAAGAAGAGACAAATTCGCCATATTTTGTAGCGTCTTCTATCTCTCCTATTTCATTTTTTAATTTATTTAATTCTTTATCATTCATATAACATACACCTCTTTTATAATTATGTGCATGTTATAAATTATTATACTTTTATAATACTATTTGATATTAAGTTTTTTGTTATTCTTATATTTTTTTAATTATTCATTTGAGATAGTACATACTCTTCAATTGCTTGTGCAACTCCATCTGAATCATTATCTTTAACAACGATATTTCCAAATTCTTTAACATATTCTGCACTATTTTCCATCACTACTCCAAGACCTGCATTTTCTAGCATCTCTTTATCATTTACATTGTCTCCTATTGCAACAACTTCATTTGCTCTAATATTTAATTTATTCATTAAAACTTTAATTGCATTCCACTTGTTTACATCATTTTTAGTAATTTCAGTATAATAATATTTTATTTCTACATCTTCATTATTTACTTTTATCATTTTTCTGGACATGTGTCCAACATCTAATACATCTATATCTTCAATTTCTCTTAACTTTTGTATAATACGATTAAAAATTGATAAATTATCATCATATATAGTAACTTTTATATAATTTTTACTGTTATCGTTTTTTACAAAATTATATAAATCTTCTACTACTTTTATATTTGTTTGATATTTACTATCCTTTTTTTCATTTTCTTGTTTGTAAAATAAAGCACTATATGCAATTGTTCTTGTTAATATTTCTGTTTCTGTATAAATATTATAGTATATACTATTTTGCTCACAGACATCTATTATTTCTAATATTTTTTCTTTATTTATAAATTTATTGTATAGAATTTCATCATTCTTCATATCATATAAAATAGCACCATTGCCACATATACTATAGTTTTCAGATTTTATTTCTTTTGCAAAACTTTTAACAGAAGTTATGTGTCTACCAGAAGCAATTACAACTTGTATTCCGTTTTCTTTTGCTTTTTTTATTGCTTTTTTGTTTTTATCGGATATTTCTCCATAAGAATTTAATAATGTACCATCTAAATCTATTGCTATTAATTTATACATATATTTTTCTCCTATTTTTAGTTTTTTATCATTATTTAATAATTCTAATATACTTTAAATTTTATTTCAATAAAAATTATCAAAAATTTCCAGTTTAAAAAAATAATATTTGCACAACATATATAATGTGAAAAGACAAAATGCTTTTTCACAAAGAAACAAATAAAAATATAAACACATTCTATAGGAGGTGAAAGATATGGCAAACTCATCAAACAATAGTAACTATAAAGTAGTTCCAGAAGCTACAGAAGCTTTAAATAAATTTAAATATGAAGTAGCTAGTGAAGTTGGTGTTAACTTAAAAGAAGGTTATAACGGAGATATATCAGCTAGAGACGCTGGTAGAATCGGTGGTAACATGGTAAGAAAATTAATCCAACAAGCTGAATCTCAAATGACTAACAAATAGTTTTTGTATTAATATTTTTAATATTTAAATTATTAGTGATTTAAAAAAATAAGATAAGACAGGAATATTTTTCTTGATTTTATGAATACTCTTTTTAAGGGCATACATAAAGGCAGGAATTGTGTTCCTGCCTTATTATTTATTTATATTTTATTAAACTATTATTAGATTAATTTATACTTTATCTTTACTGTTTGATAAGATTAAAGAATTTATACATTTTCTACATACATGTACATTATGATGTAATTGTAGACTCCTTTTATTTCCGCAGAATACACAACTATTTTCGTGTTTTTTTAAAGTTAATGACTTTCCATCAATATGCATCTCTAAAGCATCTTTTTCTTTAATATTATTAATATCTCTCCATTCTTTTGGAAGAACAACTCTACCTAATTCATCAATTCTTCTAACAATATATCCGTCCATAAAATTGACTCCTTTCGTACTTTTTCGATAAAATATATCTCTTCTTTACATATTTTACCAAATCAGACTAGTTTTGTCAATCCATTGGTTTGAGTTGAATTAACGTATTTATAGTGTATTTATAATCTCTTTTATATTGTTTATATTATTTTTTATTTCATTTATTTTTTCATTATTTAGATTAGATTTATTTGTTACACCTTTTAAAATAAAATCTGTTGAATACCCTGTTTTATTAGAAATCTCAATAATTTTCTCTATTGATAGTCCTTTTTCACCAGCAATTGTTCTTCCTAAATGTTGACCACTTACATTTATTAATTTTGCAAATTCTTCTTTTGTCATATTCTTTTCATTTCTTATAAATTCAATTCTTTTACCAATATCTATTTTTATTTTTTCTTTTTTCTCCAATTTCATCACCTATAAAAATATAATATATTTTATAAAAATGTTTTGATGAATTGTCTATAAACTTATTGTAGATTTTTGTCGACTATTGTGGTATTATTTAGAAAAAAGGATGAAAATATATGGAAAGAAAAATAAAAGTTATACTTCTTGAAGATAATAGTGAAGAGAGTAAAATGTTTCAGGATTTTATAAATAAAAGAAATGATATAACATTATCATCCAAAACAAAATCTAGTAATGAAGCATTAATTTTAGTTAAAAAGCATTCTCCAGATGCAATAATTTTAGATTTGGAGTTACATGAAGGTAATGGTTCTGGTTTCGATTTTCTGAATAGTCTAAAACATTTATCACTATCTTACAGACCTTTAATTATTGTGACTACTAATATTGCATCACAAGTAATATATGACAAACTTCACAAAGATTTTGTTGATTTAATCTTTTACAAGAAACAATCAGATTATTCTCCTAAATTAGTTATAGATACTTTAGTCTTACTTGCGCAAGAGCCTAATTTAAAACCTATCGCTTATAATTCTTCACCAGAAGAAAAAGATTTAGAAATCCGCGATAAAATTAATAAAGAATTAGATTTAATTGGCCTAAGTTATAAACTTAAAGGAAGAGAATATCTTTTTGAAGGAATTTATTTCTTATTAACAAATAAGAATTCCAATATTACTGTGTTTCAACATTTATCTAATCATTATAAATTATTAACTAGTAGCATAAGTCGTGCTATTCAAACATCAATTAATCACACTTGGAGAACATCTTCTATAGAAGACCTCAGAATTAATTATACTGCTCAAATAAATTATAATACTGGAGTTCCAACTCCTACTGAATTTATATATTACATAGTAAACAAGCTAGATCAATAACTTATTTCCACAGCTTTTGCATATAAATGCACTCTAAATACCACCTAAGTAAAATATTTTAGGTGGTATTTTAAATTTATATATATACATATATATAAATTTAAAATAAGGATGTGAGATTATGGATTGGTGGACAGAATTAATGAAAGCTTTATCTTACTGGTCTAGATAATTCAAACATAATTAAAAAAGTAGTTGATTAAGAGATTACATCTTGTGTCTCATAAGATTGACTACTTTTTTATTATCATATAAAATATTCAATATTATTATTGATTTATGGAGTGTTATATATGGATTATATTGATTATTTAAATATTTTACTAAAGTACCTTTTTATGAATTTAATCACATGCTATTTATATATTAAAATTTCTAACTTTAAAATATTAAATACTAAAAATAAATTAATAATTATTTTAACTTGCATTGCATTGTCTATAATAATATCTTTGTGTAGTACATTTATTAATACTTTTTATATGCTTTTACTTTCTTATATTATACTAAGCCTTTTATATACTCATATAACAAAATACAAATTAAATCGTTCTATTGTTGTCACTTTAATAGCGTCAGCAATTACAATTACTTTATATGAAATAACTATATTTATTTCACTTCTTGTATGTTTGCCATTACTACATATAAATAGCCGAAATACATTTATTCTGATTTTTGCTATTCTTCTTGAACTATTATTAGTATTCTTTATTTTTAAAATTAGAAGATTTAAGGATGGCTTTTCTTTTTTAAAAGATAAAAACTATTCATCAAATTTTGCAATATTTTTATCTGGAATTATAACATTAATTGTAACTAATTTAGGCAACTACATAAGCAATTCTATAAATGAATTCTCTCTATTAGGGCTGATTCTAATTTTATTAAGCTTATTTATATGGATAAAAGAAAAGATTACTTTACATTATAAAAGCTTATTAGCTAAAGATACTATACTACAATTACAGAATCAATTAGATGAACAAATACATATAAACCAAGTTATGAAAGATGAAATAAAAAAAATCTCTACAATAAATCATAAGTTCAGTAATAGAATATCTGCTTTAGAGTTATATGTAAAAAAGTTATCATATAATTTATCTACTTATATTGAAACATTCAAAGATATCTCAGAAGTAGAAAAATTAACACAAAATTTATCTTTAGAATTCTCTAATGAAATGCATATAAATTTACAAGACCATTTTCATATTAATAAAACTAGTATTATAAATATAGATAATATATTAGAATATTTTGAATTAGAATGTAGAAATAAAAATATTTCTTTTAATGTCATTGTAAAATCTAATATAAAGTCTGAAGTAAATAAGACAATTCCCTTAAATCTTTTTGAAATTTTAATTTCAGATATTATAAATAATGCTATAATTGCTATAAATCATAATTCTAATAAGAATAATAAAATACTAGTTCAATTTGATAAATCTGATTATTTGGAATTTCGTGTTTATGATACTGGTATTGAATTTGAAATAGATACTATTGTAAAACTTGGTAAAGAACAAATAACCACTCATGAAGCTGATGGCGGAAGTGGAATAGGATTTATTACAACATTTGAAACATTAAATAAAACTAATGGAAGTTTTATAATTGAAGAATATAGAAATGACAAATGTGAATATTCAAAATGTTTAATTTTTAAGTTTGATAATAAAAAACAATTTATTATTCGTTCTTACCGTGCTGACGAAATCAAAGAATCTTCTAATGACGAATTAATTATAGAAACTTTATTATAACTTAAAATATGACTCAAATTCTGTATTCCTTTCTGGTAATCAAAATATACCCAATGGAAAGATACTCTTTTTTACTTCCTTCCATTGGGTACATTTTATTAATTTACAACTAACTTTAATCTATCAAATACTCTTATTCTACTATCTCCAATAATTCATTCATTGATATTATTTTATAATCTGTTTCCATATATTTATTCGTTTCATAACTTTTCTATTTTATAATAATTCCTGTATCTTAGATTCTCCTATAATCTTAACACCATTTTTTGCAAGTAAATCTGCTGTAACACCATTTCCATCTATTGTTGTTTTTGAAAATGTACCATCATAAATTCTTCCAAATCCACAAGATGGACTTCTTTCTTTTAAAATTGCATATTTACAATCATAAAATTTAGCAAGCTTTAATATTTCTTCTGCACCTTTTGTATACTCCTCTGTAACATCTTCACCATTATTAGTTAATACTTTATCATTAACTCTCTCGGCTGGATTTCTTGGTGTTTTTAATCCTCCATATATTTCTGGACAAACAGGAATTAAGTTATATTTATTTTTTAACTCTTCCAATTCCTTAACTATTTCACTTTTTCCATTATATCTACAATTTATTCCCATTAAACATGCACTTATTAATATATTCATATATTACCCTCTCTTTCATAACTAAAATTTCATTCTTTACTTTATATCATCTATCCTCTTGAAGTACATTATCTTAATTTAACATTACTTTTTTGCTTAAATTTATAAGTCTCTATTGGATTATTTTATAATCCAATTACATTTTTCTTATATTTAGAATATAGACTTCTCAATTCTTCCATTTTCTCTTCTAATTCAATAACTAAATTAGAAACATTTTCCCACTCTTCATTTTCAAAAGCTTCATATATCTTACCAAATAATGATTTTTGACTATTAGTATTTTTATAAATGTATCTTCTCTTTTGTTCAATTTCTTCCCAATCTTTATTATCTTTCTCATCTTTACTTTCTATTTTCTTCCACATAGTCATTTCTGCAAAATATTCTTTAATTTTTCTTTTGCAAATAATTAGTTTCCATTTTTCTAAAGTAGCAGTTTTAAAAGACTTTATCATTACATCTGTTAATATATCTCCATATTGCAGAACTTTAAGACTTTCTTTATTATTTAAAATTTTTACATTTTCCCAAACAGTTCTTGGAGAATTACCAAATAATATCTTTCTTTCTTCTTCAGTATAATATTCAAATACATCTTCTTCACTTCTATACATTCTATCTTTATCTAAATATCCATAATACTCATTTTGTTTTTTTGATATTTCTTGTAATAAGCCTTCTTCTGTCTTATTATTTAATATAGCATACTTTATTCCATCTAACATTGATAAATATGATACTGCAATAGTTATATATAAATTAGAAGATGGATTTGGAGATCTTAGTTCAAATCTAGTAGCAAAAGGATTTTGTTTATCTTTAACTAATCCTATTAATACACTTCTATTTCGTGATGGTTCGTTTCTTTCTTTACCTAGAGATGTTACAATACATACAGGAGCTTCATATCCTGGTTTCAATCTTCTCAAAGAATCGTCTGTTGAAGATATGAAAGGATTCATTACTTCATAGTTTTTTAACATTCCCATTAAAGCTCCATATCCAATAGTACTTAAAAAACCATCATTATAACTATTAAATAAATTTATTCTTGTTCCATCCTTCTTCTTTATGCTCATACCTAAATGTACATGCATTCCGCTTCCGGCTACTTTTTCTATTGGTTTTGCTCTAAATGTTGTTTCTAATCCATATTTCATAAAAATCTTTTTTACTAATTCTTTAATAAAAATCTGGTTATCTGCTGCCTGCATGGGGCTTGAATATTTCCAATCTATTTCAATTTGTTCCATTACATGATCATATTTGCCAAAAAAGCCTAGTTTTGGCTTTACACCACCGAACTTCTTTATGTCCCATTTCTGGCTCTAATTCATATTTTTCCATTGTTATTAAACATTCTTCTATCGCTGTTCTTACTGTACCACTAATCTTATTCCAATATTGTTCATGCATTCCTTGTGATGTTGTAAGTTCCTCTATTTCGGTTTCTTCATTTGGAGTTTTGACCCAAAACTCTAACTCTGTTGCTGCAGTATAGTCAATTTTATCTATATCTTGTACATTTATATTATATTTATCTAAATTTTCTGATTTATCATTTATTAACTCCAATATCTCTTGCTTTGTTTGACTACTACTAAGTTTTAAAATACTTCTAGAATCAACTGGTTTTCCATTATGATATAAAAATGCTGGAATAATAAGTGTTGCAACAGGAATGTTAGTTTCTTCATCTAGTAGGTCTTCATTGTAATCTATAAACCAATCACATTCTGTATCTACTACCATATCAACTTTTGCGTCATTAATTGTTGCAATTTCTGGAAGGTCTACAGATGAACCATCTGTTTGCACAGCTGTTTTATATAGAAATTTTTCTAAATCTTCTAAAAATATTTTTATGGGAATTCTTTCATCTGTTACATTTCCAGATAAATCAACAGCCATTAAAGAAACAAATTTTATTTGTTTGTTCTCCTCTAAAATCTTTGTTAAACACTCTTTATTGTGTTTATCTTTTTTTATTTTATATATAAGATTATCTTTCATAACTATACCTCACTTTTTTATAAATAATATGCTTAAAATTTATGAAACGTTATTTATATATCTAATTCTTGCAAAATTATATTTATATTATTGCTATTACTTCTAACTATTTTGTTCTTATATTTGCTTAATTTTCCTTCAAATTCATGCTTATTTTTTTCAAAGTCATTTGTCCATTTATACATCATTTTTAACATCTCAATATTTGAATTATAACTACACTTTTCTAATCCAATTTTCTGTTTAATATATCTTTTTAATATTCTTAGTCTTCTTTTGTATAATGGTATATCTAAATATATAATTTTATCTGCTAATATAAAAAGTTCATCTAAATTCTTTCTATGTGTTCCCTCTATAATCCAGTCTTCTTTCTTATTAATTTCATGAATAATTTGTAATTGTTCTTCCAAGCTTCTTTTTTGTCCATTATTTTCGTCATCATGAATAATAGAATCTAGCTCAAATCTTGGAATTTTAATTTTTTCAGATAACCCTTTTGCAAGTGTTGTTTTTCCGCTTGCAACAATACCAACTATATATATTTTCATTATATACCTCTTTATTTTTTGACCCCAAATTCTCCACTCTTGGCAAATCATTTTTTATAATAATACTATATAAACAAAAAAAGAACAAGCAATCTAAAAAAATTGCTTGCTTATTTTTAATATTTATGCTTCTGGTTCTACTAAACCAAAGTTCTTTCCATCTTTTAATTTATACATTACATTTACTTTTCCTGTTTCAACATTTACAAATGCTAAGAATTTGTTTTGAGGTTCTTCTTGTAACATAAGTTTAGCATCTTCTGGTGAAACTGGTTTTACATCATAAAATAATGTTTTTACAATTTCATTTTCAATTTCTTCTTCTTTTTCAAAACTCATATTAGACTCTTTTAAACGAATAGATTCTGTCATGTTTTGTTTGTCTTTTTTAGTTTTCATTTTTCTAATTTGACCTTCAACAATATCTATATTTTTATCTATAGAAGCATATAGATCTTTGCTACCTGTAACTGCTCTAAACACACCATTTTGTGTATTTACATGCATTTCTGCAACTTGATCTTTACCTTCTGTTTTTATTGTTGCTTGTACATCAAAATCTTCTCCAAAGTATTTTACTAATCTTTCGCATTTCTTTTCAATATAACCTTTAATTGAATCTGTTGCCTTTAGTTCCTTTCCTGTTATTTTTATATTCATAAAAATCTCTCCTTCCACTGTTTACTACTCTTTTGTTACAACTTTCGTTGTTATTCTCATTATATATTGTTTATCTAAATTTTTCAAGCAATTTATTGATTTTTATATCTATCAATTGGATTATTCGAATATTTTTGACATAAAAGATATACACTATTTGCATAACGTTAGATTAAATAATCTTATTATTACTTATATAATTCATTTTTTTCTATATATTGTAATATATTAGCATCTAGCATATCTTTTATTAGATCTATTTCGTCTGTTTTTATTTTATTTCTTATAAATGTAGAACTAATTTCTATTTCTTTCATATTATTTATACAATAAAAATTATTCCTATATTTATTTAATATTTCATTTTGGCATATTAACTTTTCTAAGTTTATCTTATTCCTATTTAATAAAATAAATCTATAATTACTTATTAACTCTTTGCAATCTTTCCAATTTAATATATGTTCAAAATTATCTGCTCCCATTATAAAATATATTTCATCATCTTTATATTTATTCTTTATTAATTTAAATACATCAATTGCTTTATAATTAATTTTTGTATTAAGCTCAATATCGCATACATCTAATTTTTTGGTTTCTTTGCAAATTAATTCTAACATTTCGTATCTATACTTTTCATTTATCAATCCATCCTTTTTATATCCATCACCTACTGGAACAAAAAATAGTTTGTCTAATTTAAGCTCTTGTAATATTTTTTCTGCACATGTTTTATGTGCTATGGTTGGTGGATTAAAACTGCCTCCAAAAAACGCATATTTTTTCATATCTTTCCTCACATTCTATTTTTACATATTAGCACATTTATATTAATTTTTCAATCTAACTTATTAATATATAGTAGTTAAAAATATATACGCTATATGTATCATTACTTATATATCAAGTTTTTTCGCCATACCCCTTGCATTTTTCATTTTCTCATGATATAATATTTTTCGTTATAATTTACTAACTTAAGGGGAGGTGCAAAATATGCCAAATATTAAATCAGCTATTAAACGTGTTAGTGTTATCGAAAAGAAAACATTAAGAAATAATATGATTAAATCAGGATATAAATCAGCTGTTAAAAAGTTTGAACAAGCTATAGAAGCTGGTAATGTTGAAGAAGCAAAAACATTATTTTCACAAGCTACAAAAAAAATAGATCAAGCTTGCAGTAAAGGTGTTATAGTAAAAAATACTGCTGCTAGAAAAAAATCTAATTTAGCAAAAAAATTAAATGCTGTTCAAGCATAATCAAAGTAAAAAATTGTGCACAGTTTTTTACTATATAAAAACAATCTAGTACTTTTCTAGATTGTTTTTTATTATATCTTTTATTAGTTTCTAGTGATTTTATTCTTAAAATTTATTCACATCATTTAATTTTCACTTACCTAATATTTCTTTAACAACTTAAATCTTAAGAAATTATACATCTTTTATATCCCCAAATGTGTATAAACTAGTATAAAATCGTACTTTTTTAGTACATAACTTATATTTACTTGGCTAAATTTACCTTTGATTTTCTTCCTTGATTTATGTTAATATATATTTATAAAAATATAGAAAGCTGTGATATTTATGAAAGAAAATTTTAAAATATTATTAAAATCAATCCTCAATATAGATAAAAAAATACTAAGAATAATGAAAATTGGACTAAAGTATTCTTTTTCTTTTTGTATTTTAGCAACATTAATTTTACTTACATACGAATTTTTTAGTTTACCAACATTATTTTATGCTGGAATTTCATTGCTAAAATCTGGACTTTTCTTTATGGTAGCATTTACTATTTGTGGATTTGCTTTTGATAAAATTACACATGAGATTGGCTAATCTTTTTTTACCATAAAAAGGAGCCCTACTTATATGGGCTCCTAAACTTAATTATTAATTATTTCTTTAATTCTTCTATAAACATTTTATTAAGCATTCCTGGGTTTGCTTTTCCTTTTGTTTCTTTCATAGCTTGTCCTACTAAAAATCCTAAAGCTTTATCTTTTCCACCTTTATAGTCTGCTACTGATTGTGGATTTGCTTCTAATACTTTTAATACAACTTCTTTTATTGCTCCCTCATCTGAAATTTGGATCCATCCGTTTTCTTTAATAATAACTTCTGGATCACGAGGATTTTCAAATAATTCTACTACTACTTTTTTAGCAATAGCTGAACTAATTGTTCCTTTATCTATTAATTCAATTACTTTAGCTAACTTTTCTGCACTAAATGGTATTTGGTCTGCTTCCATTTCTTTTTCATTTAATATTCTTGATATATCAGATAAAATCCAATTTGCTACTGCTTTTGCATTTTTACATAGTTCCTGTGCACCTTCAAATAAATCTGATAAATATTTAGAACTAGTTAATAAGTTAGCGTCTTTTTCTGAAAGACCAAAATCATCAATATATCTTGCTTTTCTACTTTCTGGAAGTTCTGGAAGATTATTTTTTATATTTTCAATATATTCTTCAGATAATCTAATTGCTACTAAATCTGGATCTGGGAAATATCTATAATCTTGAGCATCTTCTTTATCTCTCATAGAAAAAGTTCTTCCAGATACGTCGTCCCATCTTAATGTAGTTTGTTCAACTACTCCTCCTTCTTCTATTAAATCTATTTGACGATTTGCTTCATATTCGATGGCTCTTACTATAGAACGGAAAGAGTTCATATTTTTCATCTCTGTACGAGTTCCAAATTTTGTTTCTCCTTTTTTTCTAACAGAAACATTAACATCTGCACGAAGTGATCCTTCTTGCATTTTACAATCAGATACTTCAATATATTCTAATATTGATTTTATTTTTCTTAAATATTTTTCTACTTCACTGCTTGTTCGTAAGTCTGGTTTAGAAACAATTTCAATTAAAGGCACTCCTGCTCTATTTAAATCTACTAAACTTCCACCACCAAATTCATTATGATTTAATTTTCCTGCATCTTCTTCTATATGAATTCTTTCTAATCTAATTTGTTTCTTTTCACCATTATCATCTTCAATTTCTACATATCCATTTTCACAAAGTGGTTTATCAAATTGTGATATTTGATATGCTTTTGGAAGATCTGGATAAAAATAATTTTTTCTATCATTTTTACTATCTCTTGAAATTTCGCAATTTGTAGCGAGACCAGCTTTTACTGCATATTCTACTACTTTTTCATTTAATACTGGAAGTGTTCCAGGCATTGCCATACAAATAGGACAACAATGTGTATTTGGCTCTCCTCCAAACTCTGTAGGGCAAGAACAAAATATTTTTGTTTTTGTAGAAAGTTCTGCATGAACTTCAAGTCCCATTACTATCTCATAATCTTGTCTTGACATATATTTTCCTCCCTTTTTAATTTTGCCAAATTGTTTTTATTTATAAAGTGGTTATATTTATTTAAATTTTAATAATATATTCTTTACATTTTTTTTGCTCTATTATTAGTCAAATTCTCTATTTCTTAAATTCTGGTTTATATTTTTCTCTAAAGTTTGTAGCTTGTTCATATGTATATGCTGCATTTAATATTGTTTCTTCTTGGAATTTATCACCAATTAATTGCATTCCAATTGGCATTCCCTTGCTATCTACACCACATGGTACAGATATTCCTGGAAGACCTGCAACATTAACAGAAACAGTACAAATATCTGCTAAATACATTTCTAATGGATTATTTGATCTTGTACCTATTTCAAAAGCTACTGTTGGCGATGTTGGAGTAAGTAGTACATCATATTTTTCAAACATTTTATTAAATTCTTGTTTTACAAGTGTACGAACTTGTTGTGCTTTTTTATAATATGCATCATAATATCCTGAACTTAATACATATGTTCCAAGTATTATTCTTCTTTTTACTTCTTCTCCAAATCCTTCGCTTCTTGAATTTTTATAAATATCTTTTAGGTTTTCAAAATTTTGTGTACGATATCCATATCTAATTCCATCAAATCTTCCTAAATTTGAACTTGCTTCTGCACATCCAATAATATAGTATGCTGCTAAAGAATATTCTGCAATGTCTAGAGAACATTCTTCTACTTGTGCACCTAATTCTTTATATTTTTCTATTGCTTCTTGTAATTTCTCTTTAACTTCTGGATTTATACCTTCTCCGAAAAACTCTTTTGGAACACCTATTTTTAATCCTTTTACATCATTTTTTAAACACGCTGTATAATCGATGCTTGGTCGCTCTATTGATGTAGTATCTCTTTCATCATGTCCTGCAATTAAATTTAATAACATAGCAGCATCTCTTACATCTTTTGTAATTGGTCCAATTTGGTCAAGTGATGATGCAAATGCAACTAAACCATATCTTGATACTAATCCATATGTAGGTTTTAGTCCTACAACACCACAGAAAGATGCAGGTTGACGAATAGAGCCTCCTGTATCGCTACCTAATGCCCATGGTACTAGCCCTGCTGCTACTGCTGCTGCAGAACCACCAGAAGAACCTCCTGGAACAGTATTTAAATTCCATGGATTCTTTGTTTTCTTGAAAGCTGAATATTCTGTTGCAGCACCCATTGCAAATTCGTCCATATTAAGTTTTCCTAAATTAATGATTCCTTCTTCATTTAATTTTTCTATAACTGTTGCATCATATGGTGCAATAAAATTCTCTAACATTTTAGAACTACAAGTTGTTTTTTCACCTTTTGTACACATATTATCTTTAATTCCAATAGGAATTCCAGCAAATTTTGAAGCCTGCTCTCCTTCTTTTACCTTTTTTTCCACTTCTTGTGCTTTAGCAATTGCTTTATCTGTAAGAGTTGTAACAAATGCCTCTACATCTTTTTCTTTTTCATTTATTCTATCTACATATGCTTTTGTAATATCTGTAATTGTAATCTCTTTTTTTTGTAACTTGTCCATTAGTTCATGAACAGTATATTCATAAAGTTCCATTTTCTTTTCGTCTCCTCTCTCGCTTTATACTTCTTAATATTCTTACTTCTCTCTAAAGTATATTTTCCAATTTACATTCGTACTTTTTATTATTGTATTACTTTTGGTATTTTAAACATTCCTCTTTCTTGCTCTGGTGCATTTTGTAATAAAGCTTCTCTATCTTCAAACTGTTTAATTTCGTCTTTTCTAAATACATTATAATTATCATTAGCACCTATTGTCTCATCTAATCCTTCAACTGGCGCATTATTTACAATATTTGCAAAATTTAAAATATCTTGCAAATGTAATAAATACTTATCCACTTCCTCATCTTTTAAATTTAGATGTGCTAGTTTTGCAATATGTAAAATCTCTTCTCTTGATACTTGCATTTAATCATCTCCTTTTTAAATTTATGTCCTATTATATAGTGTTTTTGTAAAAAAAACAAGTTTATATATTAAATTTTAGTTAAATCATTAAATATATATATATTGTTTCAATTTTTTTAATTATATGATATGATTTGTTTGTAAGGAAGTGATAAAATGAAATATATATCTTTAGAACAAATTAATGAATTTAAAAATACTTATGATAGCAATCCTATAAATAAAATTATTGAAAATGCAATCACTAATAATGGGATACAAGCAGTTTGTTTAAATCAGGATGCTCTTTCAAAAGCAAAAAATGTATTTAATATTGAAATACCTACTTATAGAGTATACGATCAAACTGGAAGTGCTAGATGCTGGTGTCATGCAGGAATTAATATGATAAAGAATGACATTTCCAATAATTTAAATATAAAGCCTGAGGAATTAGATTTATCCATTAATTATCTTATATTTTTTGATAAACTTGAAAAATCTAATAATGCTTATGAAAATATAATTAGCCTAAATAACTTAGACTATGATTATATTAATAAAGAAAATATTGTTAAATATAGTGTATCAGAAGGCGGTTGGTTTGAATGGTTTGTTGCTGTAGTAGATAAATATGGTATAGTACCTAGTTTAGAAATGCCTGAAACTGTTAATAGTAAAGATTCTTCTATTTTAACAATGCTTTTTACTGAAAAAGTAAAAAAAGATGTTATTAAACTAATAGAAATGAAACAAAAAAATATATCTATTGATGATATAAGAAAAGAAAAACTAAAAATGCTTGAAGAAAATTACTCTATTCTTTGTAAAGTTTTAGGCCAGCCACCTACTAAATTTGATTTTGAATATAAAGATAAAAATAATAAATATATAAGAATTAATAATTTAACACCTGTGGAATTTAAAAATAAGTTCTTAAATATCAATTTGAATGACTTCGTAGCTGTTTGTCATGTTCCAATGTACAATAAACCTTTATATAATAGATTCAGAAAAAAATATTATCAGAACGTTATTGATAAATCATATGTTGAATTTATAAATGTTTCAATAGAAGAGTTAAAAGATTTAACTATAAAACAATTACGTGATGGTATTCCTGTATGGTTTGCCTCCGAAGTAAAAAAAATGCGTGATAAAGATAGAGGAATTTTAGATAGTAATTTATATAATTATAAATCTGTTTTAGGAATAGAACCTCTAACAAAAGAAGAATCACTTAATTTATACGATATAATATTACAACATGCAATGGTTTTTACTGGTGTACATATAAACGATAACAAACCAGAACGTTGGAAAGTAGAAGATAGCTATGGAGACAAAGTTCATCAAAATGGTTTTTATATAATGAATGATAATTTCTTTAATGATTTTGTTATGGAAGTAATAGTTCATAAAAAATATTTAAATAATAATCAACTAGAATTATTAGAAAAAGATCCAATTTTATTTGATGTTGATGATCCATTATAATGTAAAAGCGCCTATGAATCAATGTTTCATAGGTGTTTTTATTATTTAAGCCATACTCTATTTCTTTAGATTTATCCCTTTATTTTTTCTTTTATAAAGCAATTTAGAAAAATTTCACATTTTTTTGTAATTTATAAAAAAAAATGATTGACAAATAGTTTTTTTAATATTATAATAAATAACGTCGTAAGACAAATGCCAGTTATATAAATGCAGATGTGGCGGAACTGGCAGACGCACAGGACTTAAAATCCTGCGGTTGAATAAACCGTGCCGGTTCGATTCCGGCCATCTGCACCAAAATACTAAAACGTCGAACTGAATAAGTTTGACGTTTTTTCACTTCCTACTTATTATAATATTATTTTCATTTTTTATTTCTTCTTTTATTGATATATAAGTTTTCTTTTTTATACAGTTCAAAATATATTTTTAGAAATAGATTACCTAAATCATAATTTTAGTATTTCATGTTTATTTATTTTCGGCATTCATATTCTAATTCTTTCATTAAATAAAAAGGATATAGAACTCTCTTCTATATCCTTTTATATGAATTCATATATCTATATAAATTTCACAAATTATTTTTTCTTGTTAACTAAATCTTTTAAAGCTTTACCAGCTTTGAATACTGGAGCTTTTGATGCAGGTATTTTTATTTCTTCTTTAGTTTGTGGGTTTCTTCCTTTTCTAGCTGCTCTTTTTCTTACTTCAAAAGAACCAAATCCAACTAGTTGAACTTTTTCTCCCTTAGCTAAAGATTCTGTAACAACCTCGATAAAAGCATTTAATGTTGCTTCAGCATCTTTTTTTGTTTCATTTGTCTTAGCAGCGATTGCTGCGATTAAATCAGATTTGTTCATTATTCATTCCTCCTATAGTTTTTCATCTATGTAGATTACTTAATTATCTACTATTATCAATATTCGCCAAAGTTATATAAAATCCTTCTTTTTTTTCCTTTATTTTTCTCGGAAAGCTTTATCTCTGTAAGTTTTGTTTGTTTTTATACAACTAATTACCCATATTTAGGTGCTTTTCAAGACTTATATAATCCTATTTTTTCCAAAAATAAATATATCTTTGTACCATATGGTACCATCTGTAACTCTTCTTTATCAAATACTTTTAGAGATATTATAGCTAAACAATATATAACTATAGCTACTGCAAGTGATATTATTATAGACATTTTTTCTATAATTATTCCAGATAAGTAATTATATATTCCAAAAGAGCAAATTCCCATCATTAATGTGGCTATAATTGGTTTAACTATAAATTTTGTAAAATTTAAATTTAATTTAATACTTTTTCTTAAAATTCTAAATCCTATAAAAAAGGCTATAATATGGCAAACTGTTGTTGCAAAAGCTGCTCCTGCTGCTCCTCCTATTATACAGTTTTTTGGTGGTATAGATACTAAGATTAAATTTAAAATAATCTTAATTATAACTCCAAATGATAGTGCAAAAGCCGGTACAAAAGCTTTACCAATTCCCTGAAGTGCTCCATTTATAGTTTGTTCTAAAGCTGTAAATATAATAGAAACAGCAGCTATTTTAAATATTGTTTCTCCAGAACTCGCATTTGGAAACAAAAGTAAAAGTATTGGTTTTGCAAAAATTATTATTCCTATAGTACATGGAAGACCAATTAGCATTGTTACTAATAAAGAAAATGATATTCTTTTTTTACCAGTTTTCATATCATTTTTAGCAATCAAGCTAGATAGTGCTGGAACCAAAGCTGTAGCAAATGCTATATTAAATGATAATGGAAGTGTTATTAACGTATCAACTTTTCCACTTAATATCCCATATTGTATTTTAGCTTCTTGGTCTGATAAATAATGTTTTAATCCTCTTACAACTGTCATAGAATCCACATTTTTATTAATAGATGTTAACACAGAACTTAATGACATTGGGATTGAAACTAATAATATATTTTTTAGTATATGTATTACACGATCAGATTTATAATTCACAGATGTTTTTACTTCATATGCTATTTCACTTTTTCTAGATTTGTAATATTTATATAAATATATAAAACTTGCAATTGTTGCTAAGGTAGTTGCAAAATTTGCTCCTGCTGCCATAATTTTAGTATTTATTCCTGAAGTAATGGCGATAATTTCTACTAAAATTACTGTAAAAGCAGTTTTAAAAAATTGTTCTATTGTTTGTGAATTTGCTGTTGCCTTCATTGTTTGTTTTCCATTAAAATATCCCCTTATTACTGAAATTACAGAAACAAAAAATATTGATGGAGAAAGAGAAATTAAGCTAAGTTCTGCTTCTGGAATTTGCAAAAGTACATTTGCTATATACTTAGCACCAAAGAATAATACTAAAGTTCCTAAAAAACCAATAAAACCAAAAGTTATAAAAGCTATTTTGAATATTTTATGAGCACCTCTATTATCCCCTATCGATGTTCTTTCAGACACTAATTTTGCAACTGCATTTGGTACTCCTATTGATGATAAAGTTAGAAGTAATGCATAAATTTGAAATCCAGAACTATATATTGCATTTCCTTCATCTCCAAAACCTTCTTTATTAGTTAAATATAATTTGTATACTAAACCTAATAATTTTATTAATACCTGTGAAAAAATAAGTGCAAGTATCCCCTGTAAAAAACCTTCTTGTTTTATCTTCTTTCTATCATTTTGCATAAATCCCTCCATTACATTAATATATTTAACAAATATATTTTTCAAACTTAATAATTTTGTTCATTCTTATATTTTATTTATCATCTGTAACTATTATTATATTTTTACTGAAAATGCTTAATTTTAATTACACCTTACTAAAAAGCTTAACAAGTTACAAACTCCTAATTTACTTAGAAGCACATACTAGCCCAGCTAATAGTTTAATATATATTTTTTTTAAACTAATCGCCGATGGTACACACTATAACCTTCCTCCACAAAAACTGCGTGGTATAAACCTAATTCTTATCAGTCACCCGCCACGCTTCAAGATTAGTTTAAAAAAAATATATATTAAACTATTAGCTGGGCGGTAACATTATTTATTACCCAAAAAGCCAATCCACAAATTGTAACCATTTATTAAAATATTATGTATCTTTTTTTGCTAAACTACTTGTTTTTTTGCCAATTTTATAGGATAATATAAATGTATTATTTTAATTGAAAGTGGTGAAAAATTTGAAAGTTTTATTAGGACCAATTAACGCTATTTTTGGTTTTATATTAAAATATATAGATAAATTTTTAAAATTATTAAAAACAGATAGAAATACATTTATGACATTTATTCTAACTCTACTCTCTGTTTATTTAGTAGTAGATAGAATTGTAGAAATGTTATTCTTAATCTTTACAGGTGTATCAAGTTCTTATTGGAATCCTATCCAATATACATTAGCTTTCGCATGTCCTGTATTTGCATTTCTATTTTCTGGTTCATCTAAATATGCAGATTCTAAAAAAATCAAGTTATCATTTTTCTATTTGTATCTTATGTCCTTATATATACTAATAATATCAATGGTAACTCAATGGGTAAATTTAGGCTGTTGGCTTGCATTCCTTTCTGTTCCTAACTATCATGTTATTGCAACAGAATTCAGTAGCCTCGTAAGACCTGCTTTTAGTGCTTTGGCACTATTCTTTCCTCTTACTACATTTTATAAACCAATACATTGGTTAATTACAACTGTTAATGACACTAAAGATATAAGAGACTCTATTGGAGATTATAGTGGAATTGATTTATCAGATAAAACTGTAGGAGTAGGACCTTATACTTGTGAGATAGCTATTTGTAAAGATTCAGACACTGGAAAGACAGTAAAAATTCCAGAATCAAAAAGATTTGAATCAACACTTGTAGTTGGTGTATCTGGATCTGGAAAAACATCTATGGTGTATGAACCTATGATAGCTCGTGATATTGATAAAAAATTCTTTTTTAAAGAATTATCAAAAGAAATGGCATTTACTGCATTAAAAACTGGTATAGCAACATTAAAATATCCTTACAACAACGATTATATTAACAAAAACTTTAATTTAAATATGTTAAAACCAAATCCTTCTAAATTACAACTATATCAAGCATTTATGAAAAAACTTATTTTAAATGCTTCTCAAGATTCAATAGTTTATCGCAATTTAGGTATAACTTATATATCTCCAGATTTTGAATCGGTTTCACATGTATTAAATGTTGCAGATAATTATAAAATGCCTGTAAACTTAATAGACCCAAATGACATGAATTCACCCCGGATTAAATCCTTTTATATTTGATAATCCATTACATATATCAGTCGCTATTTCTACAGTTCTAAAAGGATTGTATTCAACCAATAGCCCAGATATAGAACTTGCTTATAGAGAGAATATGTCTTCACAAGCAATAGAAAATTTATCAATCCTATTAAAAGTAATGTATCCTAAATTACATGATGGAGATTTACCAAATTTAGAAGACATGATGGAAATGCTAAATGACTTTAGTTTAGTTGAAGAAATGTGTGAAAAAATGAAAGAAGATGAAGAATTACATAAAGAATATAAAATGCTTCTTTCTTACTTTAAAAAGAACTTCTATAGTGATGGAGTTCGGAAAAAAGGATATGGAAAAATTCGTATCTGCAGCAAGTGGTCAATTAGATACATTATTAAGATATCCTGGAGTTAGAAATATACTATGTAAAAGAAACAATAATCTTAACTTTGATAATGCTTTAGAAAATGGAGAAATCACTTTAGTTTGTACAAGACGTGGTGATTTAGGTGCAAATGCACATAAAGCTTTTGGATTATTCTTTATATTATTAATGCAATATTCAATATTAAGAAGACCTGGAAATGAAAATTCAAGAATTCCTCATTTCTTATATATCGATGAATTCTCAGATTTCATTTGTAGTTCTACAGAAGCTCTATTTACACTATACAGAAAATATAGAGTTGCAAGTGTTGTATCTGCACAGAACTTAGACCAATTAGATGTAGAAAAAGGAAGATATAAAAGAACTATTCTTGCTAATTGTGCCAATAAAATTGTATTTGGAAATAATTCACCAGAAGATAATGATTGGTGGGAAAAAGAACTTGGAGAGAAACGTGAATGGACTTGGAACTCTTCATATGATACTACTAAAGGTAGTTATGATCCAAAACTTGGTAACATTGTATACAAATGGAAACCTAACTATGCAGCAGGTAAAGTTCAAGCTTTAAAATTCAAGAATTGTATGTATAAAGTGAAAAATCTAAAAGGAAAAAATATTGTAGGCACTGGAAAATTAGATTTCTTAGAATCTAAATACAAAGAACCAAAATCAGTTAAAACTTATAGATTCGATAAATTTACTAGTGGTATTGCAGAAGAAGAAAAAGCCAAAACTCGTACTAAAAAGAAAAAATCTACTATAACAGGTTTCTCTGATAACGATATAGGCGAAATAGATCCAATTCAAACAGATACTAGTGATGCAAATTATTTTGTAAATAGTGAAGACGCTATAATATTTGATTTAAAGAAAGGTAATCCTAATTAATTAATAAAAAATTAAAACACCATATAATATATGGTGTTTTAATTTTCTTATCTTAATTTTATTACATTCCAAGTAATTTCACTTCTACTTCTGCCATTTTATATTTACGAGTATTCTCATCAATTTTAAACTCTACTAATGTTCTATTTAAAGTCTCTTCATTTTGTCTTAAATCTGTAGTAAAATACAACTTTATTTTTGGAATTTCCAACTTATTTATTATAATTTCTTTAAATGTTTCTGCCATATGTTTATCATCTTCACATATTATTATTAATTGTGGCATATTTTGGAATCCAGAATCATTTGGAACAAAACTTTCATAAAAATCTCCATAAAGTTTCATTTTATCTGACAATTTTTTCTTCCAATCATCTTCTCTTCTTATTACTTCAAATAGAAAATCGATTGACTTTCCATTTTTAGTTAATCTAATATCTCCACCTGTTGCTTTAAATACCTTACCTAGTTTTTTTGCAGTTATACTTGGCTTTGGTGTATACTTATCAAAAGCTTTAACTTTTCTTAAATATGCAATAATAGTTTGATTTCCTGCTAATCTCTTTTTTATCATAGCAACTGGTTTTGTATTATCAGTTGGTTGCCATTTACATTCTTCTCCTCTAGAATTTAATAGATATTTTCCCATTTTTTCTAAACAATATACACGGTAAATACCTTTTCCTTCATCTGAATTGAAGTAATATCTTGTTAATATTTTAGATTTTACTAATTGTTCTAACTTATTATTTAATTTATCTTGTGATTTTACCTCAAACCCCTTCCACTCTAATAATTGATAAAGTTGTCTTGAAGTAATAAATTCAAATTCATTAACTAAATTCAATATTACAAAATGTAAATCTGTAATATGTCCTATATTTATTTTGTGAATTATCTGATTCATGGAAACATATCCATCTTTTCCATCAAATACTTTAATTTCTCCTTCTCTAATTGCAAAAGGAGATACTAGTGCCTTAATTTGACTATCTTCTACCATGTTTTTCAAAACCTCCCATTATTTAAATTTTATACAATTAATAACTTAACTTTCTTTTTCTCTGGTATAATTTTCTTTATGTATACACTTACATTTTCGCCATATTGTATCCCATCTTTATATTCTGCAAGTCCTACTAGATTAGGTTTTAATTCTATAAAAATACCATTTCCGAGACTTTTCAACTTCTCTTGCAATACCTACAACTGTTGTTCCTTCTTCAAACTCTTTAACATTATCTTCCCAAGATCCCAAAAGTTCTTTATATGATAATACAACTCTTTCTAGTTTATAATCTATAGATTTAATCATTACATTTATTTTTTGACCTATAGATAATCTTTCTAATGGAGTTTTTATTCTTGCAACTGATATATCTTCTATATGTAGAAGACCAACAATTCCTCCACCTATTTCAACAAAAACACCATATGGTTTAATACTCTTTACTATCCCTTTTACTATCTGACCTGCCTTTACATCTTGTTTTATCCAATTTAAAGCATCTTTTCCAACAGCTCTTCTAGATAAAATAAAATAGTCCTTTTTATCAACATCTTTTACCTTAAACTGAACATATTTGTTAACTTTTGATGCACAAATATTAGGCTTTGGGAAACCTGTTTCATCTATATTTACAGCTTCAATTTCGTCTCTTGGTATAATTCCTTTAATATTATTACCAAAATCTACATATAAATTATAATTTGAATCGCATTTATTTACAATTCCTTGCATAACTTCCCCTGTTTTAATTGCATTTATTAGTGAATCTTTTGTAACAGGAGAAAAGTCTTCAAGCCATCCTTCTGGAATAAATTTCTGGCACTCCACTTTATCTCTATCTCCTTTTTTCTTTTGTTTATGTTACTATTATATAATTAAAGTATAGTTTTTACAATACCTTTTTATTTTTTAATCTTAAAACTTCTTCATCTCTTAAATATCTCCACTCGCCTAAAGCTAAATTTTTTACATCAATACTCTCAATTTTACTTCTGTGCAATGCAATAACATTTTTCCCTATTGCCTTACACATTTTTCTTACTTCTCTATTTTTTCCTTCATGAATAGTGATTTGTATTCTTGATATATTTTTTGCTTCATCTATTTTTAGAACTTTTACTTTTGCTTTTCCAGATATGTAGTTATCAATCTTTACACCATTTTTTAATTTCTCTATCTCATCATCTGTAACTATACCTCTTACTGTTACTTGATATGTTTTTTCGACTTCATATTTTGGATGTGTTACCCTATATATAAAATCACCATCATTAGTTAATATTATCGCTCCAGATGTATACATATCTAACCTTCCAACTGGCAATACTTTCTCTTTTACACCCTTTACTAAATCAGTTACTGCTGGTCTTCCAAATTGTTCTTTTGCTGTTGTAACATATCCTATTGGCTTGTTTAATAATATGTATACCTTATTATTCTCTAATTTTACGACATTATTATCAAATATAATTTCATCTTGAGTCGGATCAATTTTCATGCCAAGTTCATAAATAATTTTTCCATTTACTTTTACTTTTCCTTCTAATATATATTCTTCAGCTTTTCTTCTAGAGCATATACCTGCATTAGCCAGAAACTTTTGCAATCTTATTTTTTCCATGTATTACTTCCCTTCTTTCAAACATTTGGGACGGGTTAAATGTTTCATCTTTTTGCATCTTTTTGTAGCTTGTCTATAACTTCTTTGAAATACTTTGGTAACTCTGCCTCCAAATGCATTTGTTTTTCTGTAATTGGATGCTTAAAGTCTAAACTTTTTGCATGTAACATTTGACCTTCTATTCCAAATTCATTTTTTCCATTTGAATATACCATATCTCCTACTACTGGATATCCTATTTCTGACATATGAACTCTTATTTGATGAGTTCTACCTGTATCAATTTTTATCTCTAATAGTGTGTAATTCTTGAATCTATTTAATACTTTAAAATGTGTAACTGCTTCTTTTCCATTTTTTACAACTGCCATTTTTTTCCTATCTTTTGTACTTCGTCCTATAGGCATATTAATTGTCGCTTCATCCTCTGGAACTATTCCTCTAACTAATGCTACATATATTTTTTTAACTTCTCTATTTTTTATTTGTTCACTTAAATTAATGTGAGCTTTATCATTTTTTGCTATAATTAAAAGTCCTGTAGTATCTTTATCTAATCTATGTACAATTCCTGGTCTAATTTCTCCACCTATACCAGATAAACTATCTTTGCAAATATTCATTATTGCATTAACTAATGTTCCATCAGGATTACCAATTGCCGGATGAACAACTAATCCTTTTGGTTTATTAACTACTATTATGTGACTATCTTCATATACTATATCTATTTTTATATCTTGTGGTTTTATTTCTATTTCTTTTGCTTCTGGTATAACAATTGATATTTCATCTCCTGCCTGAACTTTATATGATATTTTTTGTATATTATTATTAACTAAAATATTACCACTTTCGATTAACCTTTGTACATTAGTTCTAGACATTTCTTTTTCTTTACTAGCAATATAACTATCCAGTCTTGCTCCTTTTTCATTTGCTTGTACTGTTACTTTTTTCATCGCTATTTCCTTTCTTGCCATCTTTCATTATATTTTTTATCATCATTACTCCAAAAACAAAGACAGCTACAACAATCATAATATCAGCAAAATTAAATACTGGAAAATTTATTATAGGTGTTATATCTAAAAAATCTACAACATATCCTCTAAAGACTCTATCAACTAAATTACTAATTCCTCCTGCCAAAACAAGAGATAATAATATAATTGTTTTATTATTTAATTCTTGAAGCTGACTATACATAAATTTAATGATTATTCCTAAAATGACTATATTTATAACAATAAAACTCCATATACTCCCTACTTTTATTCCAAATGCTACACCTGAATTTTCTACATATGATAGCATAAAAACATTATTTATAACTGTAATAGGAAGCTTTTCTCTATTCATTAAAATTACAATTTTAGTTAATTGTTCTAATAATACTAAAACAGTTACAAATATAACAATTTTATATTTTTTACTTACATTTTTCATTTCATTCTCCTTAAAAACTTACATTTAATCTTTCGTAGATAACAAAGTTATTATCTTGATATAAAAGTTTATAATTATCTTCTCTTGATATTAATAAATTAAGTTTTGTATTTTTTCCCATCATTACATGTGTAATTCCATATTCTCTGAATTTACTTTCATAGAATGTACCTATATTCGATATATTTAAAAAGTCTGAAAAAATATCTCTTCCTTCATACTTTTTCTCTTCGTTTTTAGTTCCATTAAATTCTGGTGAATATAAATCAGCCCTTGAATCTATAAAAACAGGTATTCCTCTATATATTAAATAACTTCCATAGTTATATTCATTATATAATTTTATATTATTTACATCTAAATTTTCTAAAATAAAATCACATGCCTTTACTGGATAACTATTTTCATCAACAAATTTGTCATTCATTTTTGGTTTTAACATTAGTAAACTAATACATAATATTAGAATCACAGAAATTGCTTGTCCTAAGATTCCAGTCATAAATTTTTGTATTTTTTTATACGTTTTATTATCATATTTATTTACCATTTGTACTACTAATTTTACAAATATAAAATTTCCAATTAAAATGAGCATAGAGGTTTGTCTTCTAGACATGAATGATAGTAAAACCAGTCCTATAAGCATAAATAAATCTCTTAATTTTATTTTTGTATCTGTAAATATTAATATAGCTAAAAACATTGTGATTACAATCATTATATTTTTATTATTTATTAAAACTAGCGGTAAATGCTCACTAATATTTTCAGTAGTATTTCCTTGCATTGTTTTTGCTAAATATGTATATGGCACATCTCCAAGAGGAGTAAGTAATCCTGTAAAAATAGTTATTATAAAAATAATGATTATCCATTTTATAGATTTGTTTTTATCAATTTTTATTCTATATGGTTTTTCTCTTCTTTCTTGTAAATTTATTTTATCTTCATTAAGCTCTCTTAAAAGATTTTCCTCCTTTTTATTTAACATTGTTATTTTTTCAGCTTTATTTGTTAACTGCTCTTTTAATTTTACAATTAATATTTTTATTCTAACAATAATATTTAACTCTATCATAAAGCATGCTATCCATTCAGCTATATATGGCAAAAATAATATAAAATAAAAAGGCCAAACCGCAACATGGAGATTTGCAATTAATATTGGAATTATAATAAGTGGTATTAGATATCTTTTCTTTTTTGTATTTATAAACATCTCTATAAAAAATATTGTTAGTGTAAATAATATAAATGTAACTAATTGTGCTCTTGCTGCTATAAAGTCCTTTAATAAATACAGTACCAATAAAGTTACAATTAATGAAATAAAATTATTTTTACTTAGTCTATTATTTATATAATATACTAAAACCCCCAATATACTAGACAGAACAACTGTTGATATATATATTCCTGCAAAACCAGAAAAACTATATATTAAATATATCATTACATCATATAACCAATGTGGATATGTATATGGTAAATTCTCATGCCAAGAGAAATGATCTTGCATATCTATTCCATTTTGAATTATTTCTTCTCCTATCTTTATAGTATAATATGTATCATTTTGCATAGTAACTGGTGATATTGCAAATGCCAATAAAATAATTAGGCATATAGCTAATATATTGAATTTTATTTTTTTGTTTTTATCCATATCATTAAACTCCTGCATTATTTTTAATAGGTTGATTATATCAAATTTTACCAATAAATAACAAGTATTTTGAAAAATATATATTAAACTCTTGATATGCGGTAACTATTTGCCTATTAAATAAAAGACTGTGAATTGTAACTACAGGTTAACTTAAGTTATAACTAAAAATGAACCAATTTTCAAAATAATTAATAAATTTATTACTTTAAAAAATTGATTCATTTACTATTTATCCTTTTATTTGTTTTGCAACTTCTTCTGCGAAGTTTTCTTCTTTTTTCTCGATTCCTTCACCTTTTTCAAATCTTGCAAAACGAACAATTTTTGCACCTTTTGATTCAAGTAATTGTTTAATTTTCATATCTGGATTTTTTACAAAGTCTTGTTCTACTAAACAAATTTCTCCATAGAATTTTCCAATTCTTCCTTGTACCATTTTTTCTGCTATTTCAGCTGGTTTTCCTTCATTCATAGCTTGTGCTTTTAATATTTCCATTTCTTTTTCTACTCTTTCTGCTGGTACAGATTCTCTATCTAGAAATTCTGGTTTTGCAGCAGCTATTTGCATACAAACATCTTTTGCAAGTTCATTGCTTGCATTTTCTAGTTCAACTAATACACCTATTTTTCCTTCACCATGGATGTATTTTTCTACTAAACCTGCTGATTCGAATCTAGCAAATCTTCTTATTGACATATTTTCACCAATTGTGGCTATTTTGTTTGTTAATACTTCTTGTACTGTCTTGTCACCTTCAACAATTGATTTAGCTGCAAGTAATTCTTCTACATTACTTGGATTTGTTAAAGCAATTTGTTTTGCAACATCTGAAACGAAAGATTTAAATTCATCATTTTTTGCAACGAAATCTGTTTCTGCATTAACTTCTACAACAGCTCCTATTTTTCCATCTTCTGAAACATAAGCTTCTACTAATCCTTCTGCTGCTATTCTATCTGATTTTTTTGCAGCTTTTGCAATTCCTCTTTCTCTTAATAATTCAGCTGCTTTTTCCATATCACCATCAGTTTCTGTTAAAACTTTTTTGCAGTCCATCATACCTGCACCTGTTTTTTCTCTTAACTCTTTTACTTGGCTTGCTGTTACCATTTTAATTCCTCCTTAACTTTGTATTATAAATGAATATTATTCTACATTAGTATTAATATAAAAAACATTATATATAATATTTTATATAAGTTAAATGTATTGTAGTCTAATTATCATTATTTTAATTAGTTATACAAATTTTTAAATATTGTCTAAATTTAATACATACTTATATGTACTTAAATTCGATATATTAAAATATGTAAAAACAATAAGCAAATATTTAAACATTGTATAAGTTTTATTACAAATTAAATTTTATATAATTTTAAAAAGAAGTAGAGCGAAAACAGCTCCACTCCTTTTTACTTAGGTTTATATACTATAATTATTTATTTAAGTTTAATTTTACTCTGATTATATTGCATCAGATTATTATTTTTATTATTCTTCTACTGTTTCTTGTGCTGCAACTTCTTCTATGCTAGTTGGTTCTTCTTCAAGATTAACATTTTCTTCTTTTTCAGAATCCATCTCTAAAGCTTCCCCTTGTCTTCCTTCTATAATAGCATTTGCCATTACATCTGCTATTAATTTAACTGCACGAATTGCATCATCATTTCCAGGTATAGCATAATCTACATCTTCTGGATTACAGTTTGTATCGATTAAACCTACTACTGGTATACCTAATTTTCTAGCTTCTAATATAGCTATTCTTTCTTTTTTAGGATCTACTACAAACATAACTCCTGGCATTTCTTTCATATCTTTAATTCCACCAAGATTTTTTTGTAATTTTTCCATTTCTTTCTTTAAAAGAATTACTTCTTTTTTAGGTAATACATCAAATGTACCATCTTCTTGCATTGTTTCTAATTCGTTTAATCTGTCTATTCTTTTTCTTATTGTTCCAAAGTTTGTAAGCATTCCACCTAACCATCTTTGGTCAACATAGTACATTCCAGATTTTTCAGCTGCTTCTTTTACACATTCTTGTGCTTGTTTTTTAGTTCCTACAAAAAGAACTGTTTTTCCTTCTTCAGCTTGTTCTTTCATAAAGCTATAAGCTTCGTCTAATTTTTTAGATGTCTTTTGTAAATCGATTATATGGATACCATTTCTAGCTTGGAATATATATTCAGCCATTTTAGGATCCCATCTTCTTGTTTGATGTCCAAAGTGAACACCTGCTTCTAGTAATTGTTTCATTGCAACTACTGCCATTTTCAATTCCTCCTTTTAGTTATTACCTCCATAAAGACTAGTAACGTTTAAAAAGACTTTTGACTTTTAGTCTTCAAGCACTCTTTTTAAGCTCATCTTTATGTGTGTTTTTAACGTTAACTATTTTAACATGAATTCAGCTATAAATCAATACTTTATTTAATTTTTTTTGATAACATAATATCAAATTTCATTTTCACTATAACTTTATATTATATACTTTTATCAAATACTATTTACTCTTTTTAGCTTTTGTTTTCTTTTTCCTTGTAGTCTTTTTACTACTCCTCTTTGCTTTAGGCTTAGCCTCTTCATTTAAAGTTTCATCTTTCTTCTCCGGTTCCCAAACTTCTCCTATTTTAGGTTTATTCCATGAAATATAATTACAAGAATCTGGATTATTCTCGCATATATAATAATTTCTTTTTCTCTTTGTCTTTCTTACTTGTACTTTACTACCACATACAGGACATGGCACATCAATTGTTTCTACTATAGGTTTTGCGTTTTTACATTCAGGAAAACCGAGGACATGCTAAAAATTTTCCATACTTGCCATATTTTATTACCATCATTCTTCCACATTTATCACATGGTACATCTGATACTTCATCTTTTATTTCAACATGTTCTAAATCTTTTTCTGCCTTTTCTAACATAATAGCAAAAGGGTCATAAAAATCTTTAATTATTTTTTTCCACTTGGCTTTTCCTTCTGCAATTTGATCAAACTCATCTTCTATTTGTGCTGTAAACTCTACATTTACTATATCTGAAAAATTCTCTGTAAGTAACTTATTAACAATTTTTCCTAAGTCTGTTGGTTGTAATTTTTTCTGATCTTTTTCTATATATCTTCTTTCTAAAATAGTAGTAATTGTTGGAGAATATGTACTAGGACGTCCTATTCCCTTTTCTTCTAGAGCTTTAACTAAACTTGCTTCTGTGTATCGTGGTGGTGGCTCTGTAAAGCTTTGTTTTGTTTCTATTTTCTTATTTACTACTTCTTGTTTTATTTCTAATTCTGGAATGTTACTTCCTTCCTCATCATCTTCTGTTTCTTGCACTTCTACATATAAAGTCATAAAACCTTTAAATTTTAAAGTTTGGCCATTTGCTTTAAATACATAGTTATCTGCCAAAACATTAACAGATACAGTATCATATATTGCAGATGCCATTTGGCTTGCAATAAATCTATTATATATTAATCTATATAATTTATATTGGTCATTTGTTAATGATTCTTTTACTTTTTCTGGAGTCAAATCTATATAAGTCGGTCTTATTGCTTCATGAGCATCTTGTGAATTGTCTTTTGTTTTGTAATACCTATTTTCATAATAGTTTTCTCCATACTCATTTACAATATGCTCTTTGGCTAGTTTTCTTGCTTCCTCAGAGATTCTTGTAGAATCTGTTCTCATGTATGTGATTAAACCAACTGTACCTTTCCCTTCTACTTTTACACCTTCATAAAGTCCTTGTGCAACAGACATTGTCTTCTTTAATGTAAATCCTAATTTTCTTGAAGCTTCTTGTTGCATTGTACTTGTTGTAAATGGTGGACTCGGATTTCTCTTTTTCTGACTCTTTTTTATATCATCAACAATAAATTTACTATTTTCAATATCTTTTAAAATATTATCTACTTCTTCTTTAGAATGGATCTCTAATTTTTCACTATTTTTTCCATAGAACTTTGCTTCAAAGCTTTTCTTACTTTTTTCTTCTAATAAATTAGCATATATATTCCAATATTCTTCTGGTTTAAACTCTTCTATTTCATTTTCTCTATCTACTATTAATTTTACTGCAACAGATTGAACTCTACCAGCAGACAATCCTCTTTTAACTTTTTTCCATAAAATTGGACTTATTTTATATCCAACAATTCTATCTAAAACTCTTCTAGCTTGTTGTGCATCTGTTAGATTTCTATCTATTTTTCTAGGATTTTTAATTGAAGACTGTACTGTTTCTTTAGTTATTTCATTAAAAGTTACTCTACACACACTATCTTCTGGTATATCTAAAATATGAGCCAAATGCCATGCAATTGCTTCCCCCTCGCGGTCAGGGTCAGTTGCAAGATACACTTTTTTTGCATTTTTAGCTTCTTTTTTTAAACTTTTAATTAAATCTCCTTTTCCTCTAATATTAATATATTCAGGTTCAAAATCATGTTCTATATCTACGCCTAATTTTGATTTTGGTAAATCTCTTATATGTCCCATAGATGCTAATACTTTTGTACTACCACCCAAGAATTTTTTTATAGTATTTGCTTTAGCAGGTGATTCCACTATAATTAATTTATCTGCCATTACTATCTCCTTCTTTTTTATAAAACTATACCTATGTATTCTAGACTAAATGCAGTTTTTTTGCAATAGCTAAATTTAATTTTTTCCAAACTAGTTACAGTTTGTTACAAATCACATTTTACTTAAAAGTACATACTAGCACACCAATTGTTAATATATTTATAAATTTAAACCGATCGCCGACTGTACGCATTTAGAAATTGACTCTCAAACAACCTGCGTGGTATAAAACTTATTAATAGCTATCGCTGACACGCTTCAAGATTGGTTTAAATTTATAAATATATTAACAATTGGTATGCGGTAACATTGTCTCCAAAGTAAAAAAGCATCGAGGACAAGGTTGATATATAAAAATTTCAAATCACAAAACCTTCATGTCTTCTAACACATCACGAACTGCTACAGGAGTTACTTTATTTCTTTTAAGTATTTCTAATATATTATCTACTTTTTCTTCTGTATCTACTATATTACTAAATTCCTTAGTTTCTACTTTCATATTCTTCCCATCAGTTTGCTTCTTAACAACCTGCATACCATATGACACATTTTTATCATCTAAATTTAAACAATCCTGTGTTTTATAATATGTTAGGTGAATTTTAAATTCACTATCAAACTCATTATAATCATTCTTATCAATTACAGTATCCCCATAAAATTCTCTTAAGTTTTTCATCTTATACACCTCATTAGTAAAATATTATGGTGATACTATATACCACTAAATACTTTATATCAAGCGTTTTTGTATGTCAGAATTTTTGATATTTCTATAGTTTTCGACAAAGAATTATTATGTTTTTTCACTATCGACAACATTTTTAGTGTTTTTTTGATTTGTAATAATATCTTATAGAAACTGTAAAATGTTTGAAATAAAACTATTTCAAACATTTTTCTATCTCTTCATATATCTTATCTTCAACATTATAAATAGCCATTTTTCTGGCATTTTCCCCCATTTTAACTAGGTTTTCTCTATCTTTTATCATTTCATTAATAGTATCAAGCAAATTCTCACTATTTAGTTCTTCATTTAAAATTACTTTTGCTGCTCCTTCTTTTTCAAATACTCTTGCATTATCTTCTTGTCTATTAGCAGACATACTTGGAAGAGGAATAAATATTGCAGGTTTTCCGTGCCAAAGCAATTTCTGTTAATGTCATTGCTCCGCTCCTTGATACAATAACATCAGCTAAGTTCATAACTTCTTCCATATTATATATGTATGGCACTATTTTTACACCTTCTATATTATCAATATCTATTTTTTCTTCTTCTAAATTCTTCTTAATAATTTTATATTGTTCTGGACCTGCTGCCCATACAATTTGAAAATTACTACTATATTTCTTATTTTTAATGATATCTAAAATAGCATTATTAATAACTCTAGCACCTTGACTTCCACCAAAAACTAAAACAATTGGCAAATCATCTTTTAACTTCAAATCTAACCTCATTTGTTTTTTTTGCTCATCAGTTAGTTTTATACCTTTCATTTTAGTTGGAGTTCCTGTCACTACTATATTCTTCGCTCTATTTAATTTATTTTTTGCTTCTTCAAATCCAACTAAAATTGTATCAACCTTTTTAGATAACATTCTTATTGCTAAACCTGGATATGCATTACTTTCATGTAACAAAGTAGGAATATTATTTTTATGTGCTGCAGTAATTACCGCCCCACATATATATCCACCTGTTCCAATTACTATATCTGGTTTAAATTCTTCTACAATCTTCTTAGCCTGAGAAAATCCCTTCATAGTTTTTATCATATTTTTAAAATTTGTTATAGTAATACTTTTGCTAAATCCATATGCTTCTATTGTTTTTAATTTATATCCACTTCTTGGAACTAAATCATTTTCTAATCCCCTATTTGTTCCTATAAAAATTATCTCAGCATCATTATTCTTTTCTTTTATTTTATTTGCAATTGATAGTCCAGGATTAATATGTCCTGCTGTACCAGCAGCTGCTATAATCACTTTCATATATGTTCTCCCCCTTTTTAATTCATTTATTATTAAAATGATGTAAATATAATATTAAGTTTTTCTTATATTATATTTACATCTTTTGTCTTCATATTTTAATATATTATATTCTAAACTTTAGAACCAGCCCTCGATATATTAAGCAAAATACCACAACTACACAGTAAAATTAAAAGTGCTGTTCCTCCATAGCTAAAGAATGGTAGTGGCATACCTGTTGTTGGTATAGAAGCTGTTACTACGGCTATATTTATTATTGCTTGAACAGCAACTAGAGATGTTATCCCAACTGCAATTAAACTCCCAAACATATCTGGTGCTTTCATTGCAATTAATATTCCTCTCCATATAAAAATTGCAAATAATATGATTACTACTAAGCATCCAATAAACCCTAATTCCTCAGATAATATTGAAAATATAAAGTCATTGTGTGGCTCTGGTATGTATAAAAATTTTTGCTTACTTTCTCCTAATCCTACACCAAACAATCCTCCTGAACCAATAGCATATAAACTTTGTACAACTTGATACCCTGTACCTTGTGCATCTGCCCATGGATCAAAAAATGTCGCAATTCTATCTAATCTAAATCCACCTTTTCCTGTCATTTGTAATATTCCAAGTAATCCGAAATACTCCGACTTATTCCGTATACCTCCACTTGCTGCAAAATGTAAAACTCTTGCTCCTGCCATAAGCATCATTACTGATGTAATGCTTACAATTACTAAAGATACACTAAGGTGATTCTGAACTACGAATAATATTCCAACAGGTGGTACTAAAAATAAAAGTGGTTTTATAAAACCTTTAAAGAAACTCTTTAAGTCGTCTTTATGATCTGATAAATATCCTGCATAAAATATAATTAATCCTATTTTTGTAATTTCTGATGGTTGAAATTGTCCAAATCCTAAGTTTATCCACCTTGTAGCACCTTTTACACTTCTACCTATTCCAGGAACAATAACTAATAAAAGTATTGCCCATGAAACAAAATAAATCATCCAATAATATTTCTTATAAAATCTATAATCAATTTTTGATATTATAAACATTAAAGCAATTCCAAGTACTGCAAATCCTGCTTGTTTTCTTACAAATGCATAACTATCATTTTCACTTGCAAGCGCAGAAGGAGCACTTGCAGAAAGCACCATTATAATTCCTAGTGATAATAGCAAAAGTATAGTTATACATAGCAAAAAATCAAACTGATTATTAACAAATTTTGATACCTTTTTTACTTTATTCGGTTTTTTTTGCATTTGTAACCTCCTACTAAAAAAATTGTCAAAAGGGACGGGGTAAAATGACAATTTTCTTAATTTAAAATATTCATTAAAAGTTTTAAAAATTGTCATTTTACCCCGTCCCTTTTGACAATTTTGACAATTTTTAAATAGCATTAATTCCTATTACGCATAAAATTAGTGTTATTATACTGAAAACTGAAACCACCTTATTTTCACTCCATCCACATAATTCAAAATGATGATGTATAGGAGCCATTTTAAAGATTCTTTTTCCGGTTTTTCTAAAGAATGTAACTTGCATAATTACAGATACTGTTTCTATTACTGGAATAAGAGCTACTATTATTAATATAATAGGCATTTTTAAGTATAATGCTATTCCTGCAATTGCTCCACCAAGAAGTAATGACCCGTGTATCTCCCATAAATACTTTAGCAGGATGTAAATTGAATAGTAAAAATCCTAAACAGCTACCTACAAGACATGCACCGATTATAACAATTTCCTTAACACCTAATATAATTCCAACAACTGTAAAAAATGCTAATATTATAGTAGTTACTGTTGTAGATAATCCATCTATACCATCTGTTAAATTAACTGCATTTGTTGTACCAAGTAAAACAAAAATTGCAAATGGTATATAAATCCATATAGGCATATTAATATATATTTTTAAGAATGGTATATATGTATCTGTTCCTATTTTTAGTATATTAGTTAAAAATAATGTATATGCTACTGCAATAATTAGTAATCCAAGCATTTTATAAATTGGCTTTAATCCTTTAGTATTTTTTAGTACTAACTTTTTAAAATCATCCACAAACCCTACTAATCCAAATCCAATTGTAACAAATAATAATGGTAATATATTTTTAGCAACATTTATCTCTGTTTTAGAATAATCAATATACAAATATGTACATACTATAAAAATTGCTGCAGCAATAATAATTCCACCCATTGTTGGTGTTCCCTGTTTTTTTAAATGTGACTGTGGTCCATCATCTCTTTCTATTTGACCTACTTTTAATCTTCTTAATATTGGTATTATAATTAATCCAAGTATTGTACTTATCGCGAAAGAAAGCAATACTACTTTTATATGAAATTCCATCTCTTCCTCCTAATTTTGTATTTATTTTTGTTCATCAATGATTTCTTTTATTATTTCTTTTTCATCAAAAGGATATTTTTCATGCCCTATTATTTGATAAGTTTCATGTCCCTTACCTGCTAAAACAACTATATCATTTTTCTTAGCTATTTGTACTGCATGTTTCATTGCTTCAATTCTATCTACAATACATACATATTTTCCATTAGTCTTTTTTATTCCTTCTTCAATCTGACTAACTATTTTTTCTGGATCTTCTGTACGTGGATTATCAGATGTAATAATTGTATAATCTGCAATTCTTCCAGATATTTCGCCCATAATAGGTCTTTTAGAAGAATCTCTATCTCCACCGCATCCAAATAAAGAAATTACTTTTCCTCTTGTATATGATTTAACTGCATTTAAAATATTCTCTAAACTCTCTGGAGAATGTGCATAATCTATCATTATTGTAAGTTCTTTTTTGTTATCTACAAGTTCACTTCTTCCTGGAACTCTTACTTCTAACAATGCTTCTTTTATATTTTCTGGACTGCATCCTAGTTTCAAACCTATAGATATCGCAGCTAGTGAATTATATACACTAAATCTTCCTGGTATAAATGTTTTTACTCTCTCGTTTCTAGTTCCTAATTTAACTTTAAAATCTACATATGAATTTGTGATTGTTATATCTTTTGCTAAAAAATTACAATAGTTATCAATACCATAAGTAATTATATCATTGTTTGGAAGTAACTTTGGTATCTTAGCTGTATGTAAATCATCAGCATTTACATATCCTGTTTTACACATTTGGAATAATTTTAATTTTGAATTAAAATAATCTTCCATATCGGGATGTTCTTTTTCGCTTATATGATCTTCAGAAAAATTGGTAAATACTGCAATATCAAATTCACAACCATCTACCCTATGTAATTTTAGACTTTGTGAAGATACCTCCATTACTATTGCCTCACAACCCTCATCAACCATTTGTCTAAACATTTTTTGTAATTTTAAACTTTCTGGAGTTGTTCTCTCGCTATCTTCTAATTTTTTATCTCCTATATAACATGCAATTGTTCCAATTAATCCGAACTTTCTTTCCTTCTTTTTCTAAAATTGCCTTTGTCATAAAAGAAGTAGTAGTTTTTCCTTTAGTTCCTGTTATTCCTATTAATTTAACCTTCTTAGATGGATTTTTATAAAAGTTACATGCACAAATTGCTAAAGCGTGTCTTGTATTATCAGATAATACTATTGTTACATCATCTGGAATTTCCCTTATAATTTTTTTATCTATATCTGTTCCGAGCAAGTATTACTTTTGCTCCTTTAGCAATAGCATCTTCTATATAATCATGACCGTCTACATCAAATCCTTTTATAGCAACAAACATATCACCTTCGCTTATATTTCTTGAATCACTATCTAAATTATTTATATCTATGTCTAATGAACCTTTTAACTTTAATCCTTCTAATCCTGCTAATACTTTTTTTAATTCCATAGACTTCTCTCCTTACATTTATAATTTCGCGAATATATTATATAACTAAATTTTAGTTTTGTATAGAAATTTTTGGTTTATTTTTTAATTTATTAACCATTATATTTCTATCGTTATTTTATTTCCTGATTTTATTTTGATTCCTGGTCTCGGAAATTGTTCTTTTATTATAACTTCTGATTCTTTAATTTCTTCTTCGCCTTTCTCATATTCAATCTCTATCTCAAATTCTTTTAACTTTTCTTTTGCGTCTTTTATTGATAATCCGAACTAAATCTGGAACCTCAATTTCTTGTATGTCTTCTTCTCCTGTCTGTTCTTTTTGTACTTCTAAATATGGTAATACTTCACTAAAAATTTGCCCACCTACTGGTGCTGCAACACCTCCACCTTGGTGTCCTCCTTCTCCAGTTGGATTATATAATGTTACTAAAACTACAACTTCAGGATCTTCTATTGGAGCTACACCAATAAAAGATGTTACATATTTTCCTGTATTTACTCCATCTTCTGATGTACCTGTTTTACCACCTATTGAATACCCTTCGACTTTTGCATTCTTTCCTGTTCCTTCTGCTACAACACTTTTCATCATACTAAGAACATCTTCTGATGTCTTTTTAGAAATAATTCCTTCTTGCTTTTTAGTTTCTATGTCTTTTACTTCACCTGTTTTACTATCTACAATCTGTTTTACAACTCTAGGTGTAACGTGAGTTCCACCATTTGCAATAGTTGATACTGCAGTTACCATCTGAAGTGGTGTAACTTCAAATCTCTGTCCAAATGCAATAGTTCCGAAGTTCTACAGGTCCAACTTTATTTTCTGCCAAAAATATTCCTTTTGCTTCTCCTGGAAGGTCTATCCCTGTTTTATCTAAATAGCCAAATTTTCTTAAGTATTCATAGTATTTTGTAACACCAAGTTTCTGCCCTAATCCTATAAATACTGGATTGCAAGAATTCATTAGTCCTTGTCTTAAACTTTCCGAACCATGTGGTCTATAGTATCTCCAACATTTTATCCTAACCCCTGCAACTTCAATTCCTCCGTGTACAACAAAACTCTCCTTCTTTATCTACCTGAGTTATCCCTTCTTCTAAAGCTGCTGATGCTGTAATTAATTTAAATGTTGACCCTGGCTCATATGTATCAGAAATGGCTTTATTTCTCCACATTGCCTGCAAATTTTTTGTTTTATCACTTTGTGACATAGTATCCCATGCATTTCTTAACTCTTCTGTATTTGCTTCATAAGGAGTATTTAAATTATAATCTGGATAACCTGCCATTGCTAAAATATCTCCATTTTTAGGATTCATAATAACAATATTCCCACCATCTGTACACACATTATCGATACATGCTTCTTTTAGATATTTTTCTGCAATACCTTGAATTGTTGCATCTATTGTTAAAATCAAATCATTTCCATCAATAGCTGATATATAATCTTCTCCCTCTTTTACAATATCTCCACCTTTTGCATCTGTCATTTTAACTATTTTTCCTGTTTCTCCCTTTAAATCACTATCATAAATAGCCTCTATTCCATCCAAACCTTGATTATCACTTCCACAAAAGCCTATTATCTGTGAAGCTAAACTATTATATGGATAATACCTTTTTGTATCTTCATCTATATTAATTCCTTTAGTTATATTATTTTCATCCATCCAAACTCTTAATCTATCTGCTTTTTCCCTATCGACTTTTTTTGCAATTGTTTCTATAGCACTTTTTCTTGAAACCTTTTTCAAAGTTTTATCATAATCCACTTCAAAAATCTCAGATAAAATTCTTGCAACTTTTTCTTTATCCTCTTTACTAATATTTACTGGATTTACTGTTATTGTTTCTACTGTACTACTAACTGCAAGTATATTCTTTCCTGTGGCATCATATATCGTTCCTCTTTTAGGATTAATTTTTCTATCCAAAGTCTGTTGAACATATGCCATAGATTCAAGCTCGCTTCCCTTTACAAATTGAATATATCCTATTCTGCTAGCAAGTAAAGTCATTATAAAAAAAGAGGTAATTAAAGCTACTTTCATTCTTTTCTTTCTTGTTAAATTTCCGCTTTTCTCTAGTCTCTTTATATTTATTTTTTTGTTAATCTTTTGCTTTTTTCTTAATCTTTTTTTCTTCATAAATTATCACCACTTTATTTTCTATTACTTTAATAATATTAAAGTAAATAAAAAAAAGACTAAAATTAATTAATAATTTTAGTCTTTTATTATATCTCTTGAGTAAAATCTCATATTATTTTTCTAAATTGATTATAATTTCATCTATTACTTTATCTTCTAAAATGAAATTTGTATTAACAAATCCAATTTCCGGACGAATTCCATCTTTATTATGAAAATCAGAACCTACTGTTACAAATAAATTATTCTCTTTTGCAAATCTATTCCATTTTTCTACTTCATTAATTTTATTATGATTACGGTCTACATATAAGTAATTCGCTTCTAATCCATCTGGTTTCATATCTTTTATTATTTCTAAAATATCTTCATCTGTTAAATTATCTTCATGTACATATGCTACTGGGTGTGCTAAAATAACTTTGCCATTTGCAGCTCTTATAATTTCTGCTGCTTCTTTTGGTGTTACAGTCTCCTTTTTCACATATGCAGGACAATTTTCATTCATAACAGTTTCTATAAATTCACCTTTATTGGGAATATGACCAAAATTATTTATAATCAAGTCTTTATTCTTTTCATTATTTATAACATCTAACGCAATATGAGCTTTAGTAACAGCATCTATTTTATCTAATTCTTGAACATTTAAAATATATCCCAATTCATTTAATTTCTTAGCAACATTGTGCAAGTAATCATGTCTTGCGTTTCTTAATTTGTATAGTCTTTCTTTCATCTGTTTATCATTTAAATCAAAGTTATATCCTAGTACATGAATACCTGCTTTACAAGTTTTGGTTGATATTTCTACTGCATTAATAAGCGTTATATTCTTACTCTCTGCATAAGAAATTAGTTCATCATTATATGCTTCTATTGTATCATGATCTGCAATTGCAATAATAGAAGTTCCATTTTTGGACGCCTCATCTATAACTTCTTTTGGAGTTAAAGCTCCATCCGACATTGTTGTATGAATATGTAAATCTATTCTTCTTGACATATTTTTATCTCCTTTTCTCTTAATTTTATATTTATTATATTGGAATTTCATCATCACTAATATTTGGTATTTTACTTTTTTCTCGTTTTTTCTTACCTCTTGCTTGCTGTCTTGCATCTATTGTTTTCCATCCTTTTACTCTTTTAGTGAAATAATCTTCTAATTCTATTGATTGAAATCTTCTAAAATTTGACTCTGTTGCAGATTGCATAAGAAATTCAAATAGTTCATCTTCTTTATATTCTGAAGATACTTTTAATCTACTATCATCTAAAGCTTGCTGTAATTCTCTTGAAAAATTAAACGCTGAAAAAGCTGAAAGATAATCATAAATAAAATTATATGCTTCATCATCGTATTGCCATTGTTTTCTATATGACTTCGGTTGGATTGGTAAATATGGTCTTATTTTCTTATCCTTCGCTTCTTTTAATACCTCAGGTACTGTTTCTATTAATTTTTTTAATTTTGAGTATTCTATAATATGCGTGTCTATTGGTAAGAATATTTTAGGTAATACTCCACTTTTTAACATCTTTGAAATTTGTGCTATATCATCAATTGAGCCTAACGGATTAACATCAGAAGTATGCATATCATATATTCTTAGCAATTTGCTTAATTCCTCTTGTGCTATATTAACACTACCATCTTCACATACAAGCCACATATCAAGATCTGGTAATCTATTTATAATTTTTCTAGGTTTTAATTTATCTATCATATTTGGACAAGGTCTACAAATCTTTTTTAAATCTGGCATTTGCGAATATTTTTCTTCAAGACACGACTTACAAAGCCATATAGATTTTTGAAAAGGTTCACCATCTCTAACAAGTTGTCTATTATATCTAATTTGTTCATCAATAATGGGAATGGTTCCTTCTAAATTATCATCCAAAGCATAAAAAGGATAACCGGTTCCAAAAGAACCTTTATGTGTACTAACTTGTGAAGCAAGCAAATTAAAAGCATTTATATTCCAAATTAGATACTTTCTCTTCAATTCTGTATTAGTTTTCTCAAAATTCGTTGATGCACTTTCTACTTTTTTTGTTATATCTTCAATTGTGATATCACCTTCCATATAAAAAAGTTCCTCCTCCATTATATTAAATTATGTTTACTATTTGTACATAATAACACATAACTAACATTAATTCAATAAAAAAAAAGACTAAAACTATTAATTAGTTTTAATCCTTTATTTTATACTTTCGGTAAAACCTTTTATTAACTTTTCAAACCAAGATTTTTCTTCCTCAACTAAAACCTCTTCTGTAGCTGGTCTAATATAATCTTTTTTTGGCAAACTAACATATACTTTTTGACTGTTAGTTGGTTTTTGCATTCCCAATTTTTCTTTAGCAGATTGCTCCACATTATTTAAATTTAGCGAATTTTCTATACTTACTTGTAATTGTTCATTGGTTTTTTGTATAGAACTTAGTTCTTTCTTTAATTTTTCTTTTTGTTTAAAACTTTCATTTATAACAGAGTTTCTATAACTTATAGCAAATAATATAAGAAAACCTATGGTCAAATATTTTACAGCCCTTAATTTATGATTTGCTTTTTTAGTACTTTTTTTATTCTCTTTTTTAATTTGTACTGATTTATTATTATTATTTTTTTTATTTCTATTCCTATTTTTATTAGGTTTATACTCTGGTTGCAATTTTCTAGGACTGGTTTCATATTGATAACCATAATAGCTATTTGCCACTAAGTTCACCTCTTTTCATTTGTTTTATTTATTATTCCTCTCAAAAATTCTTAATTTAGCACTTTTAGCTCTAGAATTTTCTTTTAATTCCGTTTCTTTAGCTACAATTGGTTTTTTATTTATAATCTTACCTAAAGATTTATAATTGCATACGCAATATGGTAATTCTTTAGGACATGTACATTTTCCGAACAGAATCTTTAAAAGCTTCTTTTACAGCTCTATCTTCTAAAGAATGAAATGTAATTACACATAACCTACCATTTTCTTTTAGACAGTTTATCGAATTTATTATTGTATTATATAAAGGTTTTATTTCATCATTAACTTCTATTCTAATAGCTTGAAATGTTCTTTTTGCCGGATGTCCATTATTTTGTTTCGATTTAGGTATAGAATTTTCTATAATTTTCACAAGCTCACTTGTTGTCTCTATTCTTTTTAGTTCTCTTTGTTTTACAATATTCTTTGCTATATTTCTTGAAAATTGTTCTTCACCATATTCAAAAAAAATCTTAGCTAAAGCTTCCTCTGAATAATTATTTACAACATCTTCTGCTGTTAATTCTTGAGTTTTATCCATACGCATATCTAATTTATTATCGCCTAAGTAACTAAAACCCCTTACTTTTTCATCTAATTGATATGATGAAACACCTAAATCTAATAAAATACCATCTACTTTATCTATCCCTATTTCTTCCAAAATAGATTTTATGTCATCATGATTTCCATGTATATATTTTACATTATTAAAATCTTTTAAATTTTGCTTTGCGGCAGCTAGTGCTTCTTTGTCTCGATCAATTCCAATAAGAGTACCTTTTTTAGATAATCTTTTCAGAATTTCTTTACTATGTCCAGCTCCACCTAAAGTTCCATCAACATATATTCCATCTTCTTTTATATTTAGACCATCTATGCACTCTTCTAGCAATACTGGTTTATGATTAAATTCCAAATAGCCACCTTCAACTTTCTATTTTATTTAATAGCATAAGCAGTTGGTATTTTAAAAATACCAACTGAAATGCCACCTCAAATTCTTGTCTTTAGTGCTCTTTTATTTTGTCTTATGTAGTTTTAAGAAATCTTTTGTACATTTTTTCTTTTGTGACTTAAAAATCTTTTGTAATTATATAATTTTACTTTTGTAAATTATAAACTCTTCTTTTGGATTTTAAAATTTTCTTTTGTAAAACCCTTTAAATTATCTTAAAATTTTATCTTTTGTATCTTATTTTTTATCTTTTGTAATTTATATAAACTTTTGCAAGTTATATACCAAGCATTGTCATATTTTCTGCTATTGTCTCTGCCGAAATATTATCTTCGCTGTTATATTTACTCCATTTTTGTTTGTTCCAAATTTCTATTCTAGTTCCTACTCCAATAATTACTACTTCTTTTTCCATTTCTGCATATTCTCTTAAATTTCCTGCTATCAAAAATCTACCTTGTTTATCTATATCACATTCTGTAGCTCCTGATAGAAAAAATCTAACAAAATCTCTTGCATTTTTATTTGTAAGTGGAAGTGTTTTTAATTTTTCTTCAAAGTTTGTCCATTCTTTACCGAGAGAATCCAAATAAGCATCCATCTAAACCTTTTGTTACTATGAACTTCTCACCTATATCTTCCCTTAGTTTCGCTGGCATTATTAATCTGCCTTTAGCATCTAAGGAATGTTCATATTCACCAATGAGCACTTATATCTCACCTCGCTATCATTTTAATCCACTTTGTACCACTTCTCTCCACCTGATTCAAATTGTAATACAACATTTTATAAAAATCAAGCATTTTTCTAAATTTTTTTATTTTTTTGTAGATTTTTTTATTTGCCAGAATATTATGTTAAGAGGTGGATATTATGTTATTTAATGTTTTAATTTTAGCTTTTTCAAGTAGTATAGATTCTTTTGGTATTGGAATAACTTATGGACTTAGAAAAATCAAGCTTTCTTGCTTGTCTGGTATAACACTTTTGATAATTTCTGTAATAATTACAAGTAGTTCTATATTAATTGGCAAAAACTTAAATTATATTTTACCTGAATTTATCACGTCTCTTATTGGTAGTTTATTATTAGTTTTAATGGGTTCATTAATAATATTTCAGGTTATAAATAAAAAAGGAAATAAATTCAATCCTAAATCACCTATTTCAGACTCACTTGTACATAGTGAATCTAAAAAAATTTATCAATTTTTTATAAAATTTTTAGGAATAACAATTCAAATTATAAAAGACCCTGTGTCTTCTGATTTGGATAATTCAAAAAAAATAGATATAAAAGAATCTATTTATCTTGGAATTACTTTATCTATAGATTCCTTTTGTATAGGTATCGGTGGCAGTATACTTGGTATAAGTTCTATACTATTTCCTATACTAGTTTCAGTTTTTCAATTATTGTTTTTATCTCTTGGAAGATTATTTGCTACAAAAGTCGGCCAAAATGCCAAAATACCAGATAATACATGGAACTTAGTTTCTGGTATATTACTTATTTTTATTGGAATTAGTAAAATTTTTATTGTTACAGGTCAATAGTTTTAGATTTCACAAGTAGGCTTTTTGAATAGTCTTATATATTATAATAAAAAACAGTTTTGACCTTGAGTCGTTATTAATGTATCTGTTTATAGTGTGTCTCTACAATCTGAATCTAATAAAAACTAAAGCGCCTTGGAAGAATTGTTTTTTATTATAATATATAAGACTATTCAAAAAGCCGGACGGCACTATCTTTATATAGCAAATTTAAAGCCAATAACTTTTTTATTTAAATTATTTTTTGTTTTATATTGTCAAATTTTCTGCTAAGTGATACACTTATTTTATAAATAAAAGGAGGGGATTTTTCATGCAAGATTATCCAAATAATCTTCCAAATGAGTACAGACCATTATCTGCATGGGCTTATTTTGGATACAATATATTATTTGCAATTCCACTTGTAGGTTTCATAATGTTAATAGTATTTGCATTCGATTCTTCTAATATTAACAGAAGAAATTATGCACGTTCATTTTTCTGTGCATACTTAATAGCATTTATACTTTTAATTATAGTTTTAATACTATGTTTAGTATTAGGTGTCTCTACAGCTAGTATGTATAGTAGTTTGTAATTATTACATAAAATTATGTAAATATCATGAACAATGTTATTATTAAAATAAGAAGGTACTAAAAATATTATTTGATAATTTTTAGTACCTCTTTTACTCTCAATAATATCTTTGTATAAAAAAATTCGAATTTCGTAACCATTTTAAATATAAAAAGTAAACACTAGGAACTTAATTTCCTAGTGTTTATAAATCTAATATAAATTTTAACTTAATTTCATAGATAACAATTTACTAATACCATTTTCCTCCATTGTTATTCCATATACAGTATCTGCCGCTTCCATAGTACCTTTTCTATGAGTTATTACTAAAAACTGTGTATCATTGCTAAACTTTTTCAAGTATTCTGCATATCTATAAACATTAACATCATCAAGAGCTGCTTCTATTTCATCCAAAATACAAAATGGTGCTGGATTAATTTTTAAAATTGCAAATAATAATGCAATTGCAGTAAAAGCTTTTTCTCCTCCAGATAATAACATCATATTTTGTAATTTCTTTCCTGGTGGTTGAACTCTTATATCTATTCCACATTCCAAAATATTTTCTTCATCATTTAATATAAGATCTGCTTTACCTCCACCAAATAACTCTACAAATACTTCTGAAAAATTTCTATTAATTTGTTTAAACTTCTCTGCAAATTGAGTTTTCATGTTCTGAGTCATATCTGATATAATTTTTCTTAGCTTTCCTGCTGTATCATCTAAATCTAATCTTTGCTCACACATAAAGTCATATCTTTCTTTTGTTTTCTTATATTCTTCTATTGCATCTATATTAATACTTCCTAGATCCTTAATTTGATTTCTTAAACTATTTGCTTGTTTTTGTGTAGCTATTATATTATCTGGTCTCTTATAATCACCTGCATTATTTGGAGTAATCTCATATTCTTCCCACAATGTATTAACAGCTTGCTGCATATCCTGATCTATTTTTACTTTTTTAACATCTAATTTCATTAAGTGTTCTTTTAAATCTTCTATGATGTCAAACTGGCTAGATACTTCCTTTTCTTTTCTTAATAAATCTTCATTATTTTTTAGTCTTGCCACTTTAAGCTCTTCTATCTTAGTAGAACTATTTTCTACTAAAGTTTTAATTTCAATAATTTCATTATTTAAATTAGTTATATTATCATTTAATATTTTATTTTCTTCCTCTTTTTTAGCTTGCTCTATTTTTTTATTTTCGATACTTTTTTTGTTATTCTCTATATCCTGCTTGATTCTAAAAATCATTTCATCAATTGAAGTTCCACTTTCATCAAAAGAAGATACTGATATTTTTAAATTAGTAATATCAAAATTTAAATCATCGACATATTGCCTATTATCTTTATTAGAAAGTGCAAACTCTTGTATAATATTATTTAAATTTTGTATTTCTGATTCTATTTCTTTTATTTTTAATTCTTCTTCTTCCTTTTGTTTTAAATATTCATTTTTTTGATTTTCATTTTGCTTGCTTTCTTGTTTTAGTTTATCCAGTCTAGACTCTAATGAAGCTATTCCTTCTTCCATAGCAACTATTTTTTGCTTTTCTGTTGCATATGTTATATCAATTTCTTGAATATCTTTATCTAACATTTTTGACATTTCAATTACATCAGAAACAGATTTTTCATAATTATCTTTTTCTATACCTATTTCATCTATTTTATTGTTTAAAACACTAATGCTTTTTTGTAACTCTTCTATCTCTTTACTTCTACCTAAAATATTAACAGTCTTAGTTTGAACTGAACCTCCTTGTATTGCTCCAGAAGGGTTAATTACATCACCTTTTAATGTAACAATTCTAAATGAATATGAATTTTGTTTTGCAAGTTCAATTGCTGTATCCATATTATCTACAATAACTGTTCTTCCAAGTAAGTTTTCCACAATTTGTTCATATTTTCTATCTGTAACTATTAAACTAGAAGCAATACCTATAACTCCGTTTAATTTTGACTTTATTTTATCTAGTCTTTTCCCTTTTACAGATGAAATAGGTAAAAATGATGCCCTTCCAAGATTATTTGCTCTTAAATATTCTACCAATTTTTTTGCATCTTGTTCTGTTTCAGTTACAATATTTTGCAAACTCGCACCCAAACACATTTCAATAGATGTTTCATATTTTTTATCTACAGATATTAAATTTGCTAAAACTCCATGCATACCTTTTTTTAAATTACTATCTTTATCACATGCTAGTAGTAAAGACTTAACACTTTTTATATACCCTTCTTTTTCTTTCTCAGTTTCAATTAAGAAATTTAATCTAGATTGTTTCATTCTTATTTCATCAGTAATTTTATTAACCTCTGAAATAAATTCATTAATTTTTGATTCACATTCTTGTTTTTTACTTGCTACTTTTTCTATTTCTTTTACTAAATTGTTTCTTTTATTTTCTATTTCATAAAAACTTTTTTGTATCTCTTGTCTTAAACTTCTCTTACTGTCTAAATTAGATATAACTTCTTGTATTTCTGATTTCAAAGTTTTTTGTCTTTTTTCAGTATTTTCGTAATTTATATCTTGAGCATTAATATTAGAGGTTCTTTCATATTTCTCATCTATTTTCTGTTCTAAAACTCTCTTTTTCTCTTCTATTTCTAATTCTTTAGAAGACATGGCCGCCGTTATTTTATCTAATTCATTTTGCTTTTCTTGTAATTCCTTTTCAAATTTTTCTTTATTTGAAAAAAGATTATTCTTTTTATCTAATTTTTGTGTTTTCTCTTCTTCTAATTCTGATATTCTTATTTCACATTCTTCTATTTCTTTTGTAATTCTTTCATTATTAGAATGATTATTCATTATTCTCTCTTTAGAAATATTTATTTCAGAATTTATTTTTTCTATTTTATTGCTGCTTTCAAATGATAAATTTTGTACTTCTTCTATAGATTCAGTTAGAGTATCTATAGCTATTTTTAAATCTTCTTTATTTTTCTGTATTTGTTCTAATTTACTAGTTTCATCCTGTTTATGACTTTCTATTATTTCAATATCTTTTACAAGTTCTTCTAACTTTTCTTTATAACTTTGTATATTACATAAAAATAGTCCAACTTCTATACTTTTTAATTCTTCTCTCAAATCCAAAAATTTCTTTGCTTTTTCAGCTTGAATTTTAAGTGGATCTATATTACTTTCTATTTCTGCTATGATGTCATTTATTCTAAGTAAATTCAATTTTGTTTGCTCTAGTTTTTTTTCTGATTCTTGCTTTCTTACCCTATATTTTACAATTCCTGCTGCCTCTTCAAAAATACGTCTTCTATCTTCGGATTTATTACTTAATATTTCATCAATTTTGCCTTGGCCAATAATTGAATATCCATCTTTTCCGATTCCTGTATCCATAAATAATTCTAATATATCTTTTAATCTACATGGTACTTTATTTATATAATATCCTGTTTCACCACTTCTATATATTTTTCTAGTAACTGTTACTTCAGAATATTCTATAGGTAATTTCCCATCTGAATTATCTATTACAATTGAGGCTTCTGCAAAGCCTAATGATTTTCTATTTTGTGTTCCTGCAAAAATAATATCTTCTGATTTTGCACCTCTTAAAGACTTTATACTTTGTTCACCTAAAACCCATCTAATACTATCTGATATATTGCTTTTTCCAGATCCATTTGGTCCAATAACAGATGTTATTCCTGGTTTAAATTCTAATATTGTTTTATCTGCAAATGATTTAAACCCTTGTAACTCTAATCTTTTTAAGTACATTATTTCCACCCTTATCCTAAAATTTGTTATATTTAAAATCTACATAAACTTGTTTATTATGCACTTTTACATTGTTATTATATTTTTTTTTGCATTTAATGTCAACTTTGTTTTTACTTATTATAAATATATTTATATTTTTAAGATTCATTCTTGTATAAAATAAAACACGAGCCAGTAACAAAATACTTTGTACCAACTCGTGTTTTCAGAGAATTAAGACAGATAGACATCCGGTCTCATCATAAGATGAGAGCACAAAAGCCAAAGCCATTCTCTGACAGGTTTTGACCTTCTCATTGCCTTTGCCTCTGCTCCGATATATCTATAAGATACACCCTCGCCATAGTTAGAAAGCTTTATAAATTCAGCTCTCTCCAGAAGATAGTCAACTGCAGATATATTTCCATATATTCTCCAGTCATATCCTCTATCTTGGCAGATTTCTCTTGCCAAAACTTCATGTAGACCATCTTCATAATACAGAACTTCGTTTGATCTCGTATCCACAAGACCAATCTTAATTTCCTGCAGTTTAACACGTCCTGCAGTTAAGCTCATGCTGTAATACATTGGAATTAATTCCTCCTTTAAGTTTTGTATATTACATTATATCACATATTGTAATATTTTTCAAATTTATCTTCTGTAGAAAATTATTTATAAATTGCAATAATAAGTGTCGCACTTTTTGCAAA
>ULZB01011223.1_pt1 | contig 57201 bp, 53 predicted proteins | sample 1962691 | NCBI WGS metagenome assembly ULZB01 (sample SAMEA4835878, study PRJEB28245) | human gut metagenome | biome: gut microbiome; material: fecal sample | place: Denmark | collected 2008 | reverse complement strand
TTAAAAATTGTCAATATGCCCCGTCCCTTTTGGCAACACGTTGAGGAGATGGAGGAGAAAACAAATGAAATATGGAAAAAGATACATGAATTTAGAAAAAGGATTAAAAAAAGAATGGATTATTACAAATGGAATAGGAGGATATGCAAGTTCCACAATAATTGGTAGTAATACAAGAAAATACCATGGATTATTAATAGCGCCTTTAACACCTCCTGCAAGAAGATTTTTAATTCTATCCAAAGTAGATGAATCAATAGAAATTGAAGGGGATAGTTATAATCTATATACAAATGTATGTGAAAATTACATTTCAGATGGTTATAAATTTGAACAAAATTTTGAAAAAGATATTATTCCAATATTTAATTATAAAGTAAGAGATACTAAAATAAAGAAAAGTATTTGTATGGAATATGGAAAAAATACAGTAACAATTCTTTATGAAGTGAAAAATGGTAATTATAATTCTAAATTAACTTTAGCACCAATAATGAATTATAGAGATTTTCATACAATGAATACAAATCATAATTTTAATGTAATGCAAAATTGTGAAGGAACAAAATTAAAAGTATGTATAGATGGACATTCTGAATTTCCTGTATATATTAATGTATCAGAAGGAAAATATATAAAGCATTATAATGATAATTTTAAAAACATGTTTTATATAGAAGAAGAAAATAGAGGATTTTATCCAGAAGAAGATCATTTAGTTCCAGGTAGATATGAAATTAGTTTATTACCAAAAGAAAATAAGAAAATTACTTTTGTATGTTCTTTAGAAGAGAATATCGAAGAAATAAATGCCCAAGGAATAATAAAAAAAGAAAAAGAAAGAATAGATGAATTAGTAAAACAATCAGATTTGAAAGATGAAAATAGTGGTAAAACAAAAGAATTAATAAAAGATTACATTATAGCAGCAGATAATTTTGTTGTATATAGACCAAGCTTTGGATTACACACAATAATTGCAGGATATCCTTGGTTTTTAGATTGGGGAAGAGATACACTTATTTCATTTGAAGGGTTATTATTAGTACCAAAAAGATTTAATATTGCTAGAGAAGTTCTATTAACAATGATTAGAGATGTAAAATATGGATTAGTACCAAATGGATACTCTGGATATGATAATAGACCATTATATAATAGTGTTGATAGTTCATTATTATTATTTGAACAAATAAAAAAATATATAGAATATACTAATGATTATGAATTTATTAAAGATAATTTTTATGATGTTTTAGTAAAAATTATTTATTCATATGCACAAGGAATTAATGTAGACAATAATAATATTTATTTAGATGAAGATTATTTAATTGTTTCTGGTACTAAAGATACACAAAATACATGGATGGATGCAAAAATTGGTAATTTTGCTGTTACTCCTAGAAATGGAAAAGCAGTAGAAGTAAATAGTATGTGGTATAATGCTTTAAAGATAATGGAAGAATTAACAGATAAGTTATTTGATAAAAAATATGCAAAACAATATGGTGATATGGCAGAAAAATGTAAAAAATCATTTAATGAAAAGTTTTATAATAAAAAACAAAAATGTTTATATGATGTAATAGGTGATTCAAAAATTAGACCAAACCAATTATTTGCACTTAGCTTATCTTATCAGGTAATTGATGCAGATTCAAAATTAGCATCAGATATTTTTAAGGTTACAACTGATAAACTTCTTAATGATTATGGATTAAAAACACTAGCAGAAGGAGAAGAAAATTACACAGATGTATATGAAGGTGATAGTGTAAAAAGAGATATGAGTTATCATCAAGGAATAACATGGCCATGGCTTTTAGGAGTATATAATGATGCATTTAAAAATATAATAGAAAATACAAAAGCAAAAACTAAAAAGAATAGATTAGAAAAAGAGTATAAAGAATTCACGCAGAATGTAACAAATACTTTTATTAAGGAAATGGAAGAAGGTCATACTGTAGGAAGTATTCCAGAGATTTATGATTCTAAAAAGCCATATCTTCCAAAGGGAGCCTTTGCGCAAGGTTGGAGTGTCGCAGAAGTATTTAGAATCATATTAAAAAATTCATAAATTAAAAATAAGAACATTTAAAATATAAAGTTTTAGGTGTAAAAAGCTAAGATATATAGCTAAAAGTAAAATATATTTTATTTATCCATTTGCAAATAAAGAAAGGAAGCAAGAAAATATGTCAATAGAAACAATAGAAAAAGATTTGAAATCTGGAAAACTAAAAGGAGTATATTTATTATATGGAGATGAAATTTTTCTGCTAGAAAATTGTTTGAAAAAGATAAAAAGTAATTTTGGAGAATTAGTAAATGGAATAAATTTTATAAAAATAGATGAATCTAATATAGAAAATATAGTATCAGATATAAGTACACCAGCATTTGGATATGAGAAAAAACTAATTATAGCAAGAGATACAGGAATTTTTAAGAAAGAAGCAAAGAAAAAGGAAGCAAAAAATACTGTAATTCAAAAAAGAATAAGTGAATATATAGAAGAAAATATAGAGCTGATAAATGAAACTACAGTATTAGTTTTTGTAGAAAAAGAAGCGGATAAAATAGATTTATATAAAACTATTGAAAAATATGGAGAAGTATGTAATTTTGAGAAACTAAAACCAGTTCAGATTGCTAAAAGGTTAAAAGTAATTTGCAAAGCTTATAAAGTTAATATAGATGAAAATACATTAATGTATTTAATTGAAATTTGTGGGACTTCTATGCAAGATTTAATAAATGAGATAAGAAAACTTATTGAATATGCAGGAGAAAATGGAACAATAGATAAAAGTAGCGTAGATAAGCTTGCAATTAAGCAAATTGATAGTGTTATATTTGATTTGACAGATGAACTTGGAAGAAAAGATATAGCATCTGCAATGGAGACTTTAAGAGGACTTATATATAATAAGGAACCAATACAAAAAATACTAATTACATTGTATAATCATTTTAAAAAATTGTATTTGCTTAAATTAGCTGTAAAATATGATAGAAATTTGGCGGAGAGTATGAAGCTAAAGCCAAATCAGATGTTTTTGGTGAATAAATATAAAAAACAAGCTGATTATTTTAAAGAAGAAGAATTGAAAGAAATAATAGATGGATTAATTGATTTAGATGCAAATTATAAAAATGGATTAATTGATATAAATATAGGTTTGGAGTCAATATTGTGTAGATATTGTAGTAAATAGTTGCTAAATGTACTCATTTTGAATTATTCATATACTGGAAATATCAAAAATAGAAGAAGTAAAAAATGTGAATAAAAATCTCTCTTTTCTCAAAAAATAAAAGAAGAAAGAGAGGTTTTTTATGTATAATTTTAGAACTGATATGGCCGATGAGAGAAGAGATATTTATAAAAAAGCAAATAATATGGAAAATGAAATTCCAGGAATAAAAGCAGAAGAATTACAAGATGGAGAAAATATAAAGGTTTCAAAAGTAATAGTTTTAGATAAACAAGGAGAAGAGGCTATAGGAAAACCACAAGGAGAATATATTACTATAGATATTAAAAATTTAAAAATAGCAACAGAAGATGATATACAAAAAGCATCAGAAAGTGTGACAAGAGAATTAAGAAATTTAATAGATAAACATATACAAAAAGAAGATGGAATATTGATTGTTGGACTTGGAAATGCAGAAGTAACGCCAGATGCGTTAGGACCAAAAGTTGTTTCCGAAGTGGATATAACAAGACATTTATTAACTTATGCACCACAATATTTAAAAGAAGGAACAAGGGCAGTTAGTGCTGTTTCACCAGGAGTGCTTGGTACAACTGGTATTGAGACTTTAGAGATTATTAAAGGAATTGTAGATAATACAAAACCAAAACTGCTTATTGTAATAGATAGTTTAGCATCAAAGAGTATTAGAAGAATTAGTAGTACTATTCAAATTGCTGATACAGGAATTGTACCTGGTGCAGGAGTTGGTAATAAAAGAAAAGAATTAAGTAATAATACACTTGGAATACCAGTAATTGCAATAGGTGTTCCAATGGTTGTAGATTTAGCTACAATTACAGATGATTGTTTAGATTTATTTATTACAAAATTACAACAAGAAGCAAAATCAAATGATTATTTAAATAATTTAAAAGAACAGGATAATTATGAAGAAATAAAAAATGCATTAATTCCAAATGATTTTAATATGATTGTGACACCAAAGGAAATTGATGATTTAATAGAAAATATGGGAAATGTTGTAGCAAGAGGTATTAATTTTAGTATCAATTAAAAAAGATTTATTTTATCTTAAATAGAACTATTTGTGCTGTAGAAATTTTTTATAAATGTATTATCTTACTGGTTAAAGATATTATTGCTTACCATTAATGTAATAAAATAAATATAAAATAAACGTTGCTAAAGAAAAGCAACGTTTATAAAATATAAAATTAGCATATGTAAAGGATAAAATATATAAAGAAAGTATTTTATCTTTTTGCCTTGTTTACCATTATAAGCAATAATAAAGAATATAGAAAATGCAGTACCAAATAATAGTAATAAATATATATAATGAAAATTATATTTCAGTAAATAAGGTAAATATTTTATAAAGCAAGATAAGATATATAATAAACTCATAATAACTTTTTTATCTTTGAATATATAAAAAATCATTATAATAATTACACCCCATGCACCATAATCTACATTAATAATTTCTGCCAATATAGATATAATAATTCCAATAACAATTGCTAAGAATTTATTAGGTATCTTATTATATATATAAATTGAAAGAAGCCCAAGTAATAAGGTAAAAAATATATTTAAAGTAAAAGGTGATGTGAATGTAGATAAAAAAAGCATAAAGGGTATCTGAGATAATATAGCGAAGATAATAAGCCTTTTAAAATACTTTTTCAAATTTTTTGTATGTATATAACCTTCTGTTATTTGAAAAGCAAAAATAGGAAAAGCGATTCTACCAATTACATTAAAAAAAGAAAATGGTTTTATTATAGCATCTCCAAAATGGTCACAAAGCATACAAATAACAGCAATTATTTTTAAAGCAAAACTACTAAACATTAAAATTTACCTCCTTTAAATTAAAAGGTAATGTATTTAAGCAAAATGTTTTCCCATCTAAATATTTTAAATTTTTATTTGATGAATTTATATGAAAAGTAATACTATAACTACATAGCATTTGAGTAGTAAGATGAAAACTTTTATTAATTTTATTTATTCCATATTTTCCATCACCTAAAATTGGATATCCAATGTATGCAAGATGTGCTCTAATTTGATGTGTTCTACCAGTATGTAACTGAATATCTAAAAGAGCCAAATTATTTTTTTTATCACAAGAAATTAGATTATATGAGGTTTTTATTTCTTGATATCCTTTTTTTCTATCATTAGAAATATATACTAGAGATTTTTTTGTATCTTTAAATAAATAAGCTACTAAATATTCGTATTTTTTTCTAGGAATACCATAAGTGATTGCACGATAATGTTTTTCTATTTTATTTTCTTTAAACATGTTAAGTAGCTCGTTTAAAGATTCTTCATTTTTGGCAAATAAAATAAGACCACTAGTATTTCTATCTAATCTGTGGCAAGGTTCTATAAATTTAAATCCTTTTTCTTTGTAAATTTTTTGAATACAAGAAGTTAGGGAGTTTTCACCAGTTACTTCTATATTAATAGGTTTATTAACTAAAATAATATTGTTATCTTCATAAATAATCTCAAAAGATTTAGGGGCAAATTTAAATAAAAGTTCATCTACAATAAATATTTTTACTTCATCTCCTGTATGTAGTATGACATTTTCGCTAACTTTTACATTATTAATTCTAATATCTTTTTTTCTTAAAGCTTTGTAAATAGTATTATTAGTTAATCCATTAAATTTACTAAGTAAAAAATTACTTAGCTTTTTTTCATTAAATTTTTCTTCTACAATTAATATTTTCATGACAATATTATACTTATAAATATATATTAAGTCAACATGAATAATAACAGTTAAAATTCGAAAATTGTTAAAAATTATTGAATAAAAAAGATAATAAATCTATAATAATTATATATAAAAATAAATAGGGGGAATAATATGGAAAATAAAACAAAATCAAACAACAAAAAAACAATTGTGATAATATCAATAATAGTTATAGTATTGATTTTATCTATAATGGGAATTTTAACGATTACTTTACTATTGGAGAGAAAAAATAATAATGATTCTACAGATTTAACAGAATGGGAAAATGCTTATGTCTCATACTTAAAAGGCCATGTATATACATTAAATAGTGGTGATAATACAGATATGCAATTGATAAAAGTAAAAGACAATCAGATACCTACACTACTGGTAAGATATGACTATACATATGAAGGAAAAATATCAAAAATGTTAGATATATATCAAGTAAATGAAGAAGGAAAAACAATTGCAAATGGATCTATTTCAGGAGATTGCAAATTAAAAATATTATATAATAAAGAAGAGTGTGAATATGAAATATTTATTTATAGAGATTATGATGAACAATATGTATACACTTCATTAGGAGATTTTGTAGAATCTGCTATAAATGATTATGAAGGAAAAAAAGAAGATGAAGAGACACATGTAGTTGATTACACTTTTTCTAAAACAAATGAAGATTACAGAAAAAGTGTAGAAGGAAAATTTAACGATAAGTTCATTGAAGTTGACTGTGATGATATAATTAATAATTGGGTAAAGTATAGTAAAGAAGATATAAAAGAGGATATAATAAAATTAGTTAAAGAAGAAGCCAAAAAAAGTAAAAAAGCTGGAAGTTTATTAACAGAGGAGAAAAAGACTGAAATTTTAGATAAAGTTAATCAAGAGCAAAAAATATTAGAAGAGGAAAAGAAAGAAAAAGAAGAAAACAAAAGTAAATTAATAGTTGGAAACTATATTTTGGAATATGGAAAATATACTTCAATAAATGAACTAGAATCTGGACCTATCACTATAGAATTAAATGCAGATAATACTTGTAGTTATTCAGGTTTAGAGCCAAGCGGTGGAAGTAAGATTATAAATCAAAAAGGTACATATGAAATACAGCTTAATAAAGATAATGGATATGGGAAGTTAGTTAATTGGATTATTTTAAAATTAAATGATGGAACAGAAGCTCCTTTTATAGTAAATGGAAACAATGATTTTGGAAGTCAATGGCTAGGATTTAAATATTCTGGTGGAGCTACAAGTAGCAATAATAGTACATCTAATAACACAAATAGTAATAGCACAAGTACACAAAATAAAACTAATACGAGTCAAAATACTAATTCGTCAATATCAGAAAATCCAGATATGCCAAATGCGATAAGTAAAGATGAAGCTTTGAAATTAGCTCAAAATAAATGGGGAACTAAGGCTCAAGAAACAGGATATGACATAGGATATTCATATGTTGCATGGATTAAAGATGAACAAGGGATGCAATATTATGTTTTTGTTTTGAGATGGCTTGTAGAGGATCATTGGTCTTTTATTGATACTGTATGCATATCTGCAGATGGAAAAACATATAAAGAAATTGGAATGCCAGTATCATATAAGAATGGTGAAATTGTAAAACAATTTGATGCAGAAGGAAATCTGTAAATGTATTAAATAAAAAATGATTGTAAAAATAAACTTTACTTTGAAAAGTAGAGTTTATTTTTTTGTGGAAGAAAAACGTTTTATAAATTACTAGTTTCTATAAATACTATAGGAATTTGCTTATATTATTTTTTTATATAACAAAATATTTATATATTATGCAAAACTTTTAAAGAAGTTATAAAAGTTTTAATGTAGAAGTATTTCATTAAAGCGATAATTGACATAATATGGAAAAAGTTATAATTATTAATAAGCTTTGCTTATCATATTTTAATAAAGGAGGGATTCTGGTATGATGCCAGAAAGATTGAAGAAACTGAATCGAATCAGAGTTAAGGATTCGGATTTAGACTTCTTCAAGGATTTCTTCAGAAAGCATTATAACGGCGAACCTATGCCAAGATGCTTTGAGGAAGTAATGATTGAGGTCACTGGAGGCAAAAATGGATCAATTGAACTTTATGTAGACTATCGCGAGTCAGATAAGGTGCAGATTCAGTGCTATGTAGAGGGGATAAGAATAGTAATTATCTCCATGGACGAAAGTAGAAAGGCAGTAAAAGATACTGAAAACGGTAAATATTTAACTGTAACTACTACTAGAATTGATGATGAACTTTACGCTCTCACGGGTGGCAATATTTCAAATCAAATGATTGAGCAGATGTCCATGTATGCAGCGGATATATTCAACTACATGTTTTTGTACTATCATCTCATGAAGGATGAAGTTATTAAGCGTGTAGAAGATGTAAACCTTCATCACAAAAGCAGTAAAAGTAACCGAAAGAAGACCAAAAAGAAACCCACTCGTAGAACTATCTTTATCCCAAAATGTATAAGTCGGGTTAAAGCAGATAATGAAATCGAGGAGGTTTCTACAGGCGTGACAACAGAAGAAACGACAGAACAGAACAATGACAAAAAAACAACAAGACAGCCTGCAAGATACATAAAGTCGGAATGGCAGAGAAAAGGATGCACTTATCGTACTAAAAAAGGTACTCTTGTTGAACGAGCTCCATCCACTTGCCACAGACAGAAACCACTGGCAGCTGAAGGTGTTGACTTTATAGTTAGACCACCTTCTGAATCCAAATAAACCTGAAGGTTTGTACTCTTTGCACGGTTCTCTTTTATTGGGGGCCGTTTTCCTTTTTTATAAAGTAATTAATGAAGACTTTTCGATTGGCATTATTAGTGACTTTTATAAAAAGATATGATATAATAGACAAAAATTTAAATAATAGTAAGTATTTTACACTAAAATATGGAGTTAAGAAAAGATAATGAGCCCCAATATAGAATGAAGGAGATAACTATATGGATAATAAATATTATTTTAAAAATGATACTAAATTAACAAACTATTTTTTGTGTGATGTAAAGATTGATGGTATGATTTTTTCTTCGAGTGAAGCAGCATACCATGCACAAAAATTCTTGGATGAAGATATAAAAAAGATAATGACAAAATTAACACCTGATGAATCTAAACATGTTAGTAGAGAATTAGCTAGATTTGTAAGAAACGATTGGAAGAATATTAAATATGATTTAATGAAAAAAGTGGTATTACAAAAGTTTAAACAAAATCCATTATGTTTGAAAGAATTAATAGAAACAGGGGATTTAGAATTAATTGAAGATACTACTGGATGGCATGATAATATATGGGGAGAATGTACTTGTGATGAGTGCAAAAATATTCAACATCAAAACTTGTTAGGAAAAATACTAATGGAAATTAGAGAACAATTTAGATTATAGTATCGTGTAAGGAATAAAATAATAAAAAGAAAGACGAATAATAATGGAACAAAATACGACAAAAATCAACATCAACTAGGGAAAGTGTTACAAGATATATAAATCAGATTTTGATTTATTGATGGAATAAACTGAAAATAATAACGATTAAGGGTGTCGAAATCGATACATTTGAAAAGTGAGGTAAATAATATGGGAATAATATCTTTAGCTAGCGGCAATTCGTGTTGGAGAGGTTTAGATTATTATAAAAATAAAAAAGTAACTAAATTTAAAAAAATAAATGAAAATGAGTATTCAAGCATTGTAAAAGGGACCAATAATTACAATGTGCATTTGGATATTGAACATCCTAGAAAATCTTCATGTGATTGTCCTCTAGCTAAGGGGAAAAGAATAATATGTAAGCATATAGTGGCAACATATTTTACTGCTATGCCAAAAGAAGCAACTAATTTTGAAGAAGAACAAAATAGATTACAAGAGGAATATGAAAAATATCAAGACGAACTTTATGATAAAGTTATTGAATATATAAATAAAATGTCTAAAGATGAACTTATTGGAGAATTGATAAATATATTTGATTATGGACCAGAATGGATATATGATGATTTTGTTAGAAGAAATTATATAGAATAGTAAAAAACTTTATAAATAAAGATTAGTCCCAAATAAGTTATTACACTTTTAATCAAAAGAAGGAGGAGTTATGAATAAAAATAATATATTTCCAATTGCGATTGGAACGTTTGGATTAGGGGCATCAAGAATGGAATCATGGAGTGATGATAGTTCAGAATTAGTTATAGATGAAAATGAGATGAAAGCAGTTTTATATTCTTATAAAAAAGGCCAAAATTATATAGATACTAGTTATATATATGCTGGTGGTCAAACTATGAAATTTATTGCCGAGTTTATAAAAAAGGTTGATAGAAATAAATTATTTATAGCAGTTAAAATTGAAAATTTTATAGAAAAAGTAGAAGATATAGAGCAACAACTAGATAAATATTTAAACGTTTTAGGTATAGAATATGCAGATAGTGTATTATTACATACACCAAAAGCTAGTAAAATACCTTTAAGAGATAGTTATAATGAATTAAAAAGGTTAGTAAAAATTGGTAAGAGTAAACATATAAGTGCAAGTAATTTAAATATTGAACAATTAAAAATGATAGTTGAGGAATTAAATATTGATTTATTTTCTTTTGAGGGATTATATAATTTAGAATGTAAACAAAATGAAGATATTGGAATTTTAGATTATTGTAAAAATCATAATATTTTATTTTTAAATTATCAACCATTTAGAAGAAATAGGACCGCTAATCATAATTATTCAGTATTAGTTGAATTGGCAAATAAATATAACAAAACCCAAAATCAGATTCTTTTAAACTATTATGTATATGAGAAAAAATTGTTGCCTATTACTAAAGCAAATAAAATAGAACATATTGATTTGAATTTAGGAGCCCTAAATTTTAGAATGGAACAGGAAGATTATAATAAATTAAATGAATTTAGATGTAAAGAATTTGATAGATTGGAAGTAGATTGGCAAGATAACGGAGGCATACCTATATATAAATTTGCTAACCAAGTTGAATAAAGGAAGTGATTTGAATGACAAATAAAGAAGAAAATAAGGTGGTTCCAAAAGTCAACATCAATTGGTATCCAGGCCATATGGCAAAAACCAAAAGACAGATTATAGAAGATTTAAAATTAATAGACATAGTAGTGGAAGTTTTAGATGCAAGAATACCTATATCTAGTCAAAATCCAGATGTAAGAGAATATACAAAAGAAAAGAAAAAAATAATGGTATTAAATAAAAGTGATTTAGCAAATGAGATAGAGACAAAAAAATGGGTGAAATATTTTAACAAACAAGGGATTTCTGCAATAATAACAGATGCAAATAGTGGAAAAGGAATAAATGAAGTAATCTTAGAAATAAAAAATATAGCTAAACAAAACCAAGAAAAATATATAAATAAGGGAAGAATAGGAAAATCTGTTAGAGTATTAATTCTTGGAATACCAAATGTAGGAAAATCTTCTTTTATTAATCGTATAACTAAAAAATCTTCTATGCAAGTTGGTAATAGACCAGGTGTCACAAGACAGAAACAATGGATTAGATTAGCAGATGGAATAGAATTGATGGATACACCAGGTGTACTTTGGCCAAAATTTGAATCAGAAGAAGTTGCACTTAATTTAGCATATACAGGAACAATAAAAGACGATATATTAGAAAAAGTTGAAGTAGCATATAGGCTTTTAAAATATTTAATAGAAAATTATTTGAATAATGTTATAGAAAGATATAAAATAGATAAACAAGAATTAGATAATATAATGAAACAAGATATAGAAGAAAATGATAAAATATATGAAATGATGAGTCTTATTGCAAAAAAAAGAGGAGCAATTCTTTCTGGACGGAAGAATTGATGATGAAAAAATATCTGGAATATTATTAGATGAGTTTAGAAGCGGAAAGTTGGGAAAAATAACTTTAGAAATAGCTAGAATATAGGAGGTAAATTTGATAGAATTAATAGAAAGAGAAAAAAATGAAGTAGATGTTAATTTATTATCACCACTTACTTGGGCATATGTTGGAGATAGTGTATATGAAGTATTTATAAGGACAAGGTTAATAAACAAAACAAAATTAAAACCACATAAATTACATATAGAATCAATAAAATATGTAAAGGCAAAAGCACAAGCAGATATATTAAAGAAAATAGATGTAAATCTAACAGAAGAGGAAAAAGATATAGTAAGAAGAGGTAGAAATGCAGAAAATCATCACTTACCTAAAAATGCAAATGTAGAAGATTATATGTATTCAACAGCTTTTGAAGCACTGATTGGATATTTATATTTAACTAAAAAAGACAGTAGGTTAAAAGAAATTTTAAATATGTGCGTATAAAATATTGACGAAAATATAAAAAGTGTGTTATAAATAATAAGTACACTTTTTAATGGCCCGTTGGTCAAGCGGTTAAGACGCAGCCCTCTCAAGGCTGAATCATGGGTTCGATTCCCGTACGGGTCACCAAAACGTTTCAAAAACGAACTTTACGTTTGAAGAACGGTTTAGTTCACCAAAAATATAAACACACAGTCCTTTTATTTCAAGGGATTGTGTGTTTTTGTGTGTGCTAAGGCAATAGTAATGCAATAAATCTTTTAATTTAGTCTATTATAAATTTCGACCTTACTATTTTATAGAATATAATGTAAGATTTAATCTAATTTTTATGGTTTTAATGAAATCTCCTAAAAATCAAAATAAAACATTATTTTTTGTAATATACAAGCACAAAAATAAATATAAAAAATAAAATGTAAATAGGAGGAGAGGTAAAACATGAAAATAATAGAAAAAACTTATGGCTTAAATGGAACATTATCGATAAGGAATAAAACAGAAAGAATTATTTTGCACCATGCAGATTCGAGCTTGTGTACAGCAGATGATATTGATAAATGGCACAAAGATAATGGGTGGACTTGTATAGGATATCATTTTTTTATAAGAAAAGATGGAAGTATTTATAGAGGAAGGCAAGAAGATGCAGTAGGTGCACATGCACAAGGAAGCAATAGTGATAGTATTGGAATTTGTTTTGAAGGAAGATATGGAATAGAACAAATGCCAAATATACAAGTGGAATCGGGAAAAGAGCTTGTATCATATTTAAAACAAAAATATAATATAACAAAGGTAGAAAAGCATAGTGATGAAAATAATACAAGTTGTCCAGGCGAAAATTTTAGGTTTGAAGAAATAGCAAATGGACAAGTGGATAATAGTGTAGAAGAAAATAATAATACAGATAATAAAATTGAGAATATTCAATCTACATTAAATAGTAGATATATGCTAAATATAGCAGTAGATAACATTTATGGTAAAGAAACAAAATCAGCATTAGTAAAATCTTTACAAACAGAATTGAATAAGCAATTTAATAAAGGTTTAATTGTAGATGGAATTTTTGGAGAGAAAACTAAAGAAGCTTGTGTAACAGTAAAAAAAGGTGCAAAAGGAAATATAACATGGACCTTGCAAGCAATATTAGTATGTAATGGGTATAATATAAATATAGATGGAATATTTGGTATAGATACAGAAGACGCAGTAAAAGATTATCAATCTAAAAATAATTTACAGATAGATGGAATAGCTGGCAAAAATACCTTTTCTAAATTATTAAGTTAGAGATGAAATACTTTAAAATAAATATTTAAAATGTATTATGAAATTTCAATAAAATATCATTTATAAGTATATTAAATAAAAACGATATAAACAATTTTATAGAAAAAATAATATGCAGGACTTAAAACGCTTTAAATAATTAAAGTGGTTTAGGTCCTAATTTTTATTTTCGAAAAATCTATTTTTATATAGAATAAGGAGTTAATAAAATACTGTAAAAATTGTTTTTAAATATAGTGAGTTGTAAAAGTAACTTCAAAAAGAGAAAGTTGTTTTTAAATATTATAAAAATTTATAGTAAATATATTGACAAAAAAGAAAGTAGGTATTAAAATACAAACATAAGTTTTACAGAACGGAGGTTTGCATAAAATGATTTCTACATTACACATAAAAAATATAGGTATAATTAATGATTTAACAGTAGATTTAAATAATGGTTTTAATGTATTAACAGGAGAAACAGGTGCAGGAAAAACGTTAATAATAGATTCTCTTCGGAATTATTTCAGGAGGCAGATTCTCAAAGGAAATGATAAGGAGAGGAGAAAATCATTCTTTTATAGAATTAAGTTTATATTTACCTAAAAATGAAAAATCAATTGATGGTAATATTATTGTATCTAGAGAGATATATTCAAATGGAAAAAATTCTTGCAAAATAAATGGAAGATTAGTAACTGTTAATGAATTAAAACAATTTATGAATGAAATCATTGATATTCATGGTCAAAATGATACACAAAAAATAATGAATAAACAATCACATATATTTTATTTAGACCATTTTATAGGAGATAATATATTAAATATAAAAAAAGAATATAAAAGTTTATATTTTTCATATAACAACATAAAAAAACAATTAAAAGAAAATTATGGAGATGATAAAGAAAAACAGAGAAAAATAGACTTATTACAATATCAATTAAGAGAAATTGAAGATGCAAAATTAAAAGAAGGAGAAGAAGAAGAACTAGAAGAACAAAGGAAGATAATGCTTAATAGTGAAAAAATTAGTAAGAATTTAGTACAAGTTGATGCATATTTAAATGAAAATGCAGTAGATGCTATTAATATGTCTATAAAATCATTAGAAAAAATAGAAGAATTTAATACAGAATATAAAGAAAAACTATCTCAGCTTAAAAGTATTTATTATGATATACAAGAAATAGCAAGAGATATAAGTTATTTTAAAGAGGAAAATGTTTTTAATGAGTCAGATAGAAATGAAATAGAAGAAAGATTAGATTTATTATATTCTTTAAAACGAAAATATGGAAATAGTGTTAAAGAGATAATAGAATATAAATGTCAAATAGAAAATGAGATATTTAGAATTGAAAATATGGAGGAAAATAATAAAAAACTAAAACAAGAATTAAATAAAATAGAAGAAGAAATGAATTTGCTAAGTATAAAAATGAACAAAATAAGAATAGAAGGAGCTAATAAATTAAATACAAAAATTAATGAACAATTAAAAGATCTAGAAATGAAAAATGCAAATTTTATTGTAAAAATAAAACAAGACAATAATTTTAATGAAAATGGAAAAGATGATGTAGAATTTATGATTTGTACCAATATAGGAGATGAAGAAAAACCTTTAATAAAAATTGCCTCAGGAGGAGAAGTATCAAGAATAATGCTTGCAATAAAAACAATTCTAGCAGATAGTGATAAAGTACCAGTAATGATTTTTGACGAAATTGATACAGGAATTAGTGGAAAGGCAGCAAAATCAGTAGCAGAAAAGATGAAGATTATATCTAAAAAACATCAAGTATTATGTATTACACATCAAGCAAATATTGCTGCAAAAGGTGATTATAATTATTATATAAGTAAAAATATAAAAGGAGAAAATACAGTCACTAATATTAAATTATTAACAGAAGATGAAGTAATAAAAGAAATTGCAAGAATTTCTAGTGGAGATATAACTGGTGTTGCAATTGAACACGCAAAAGAGATGAGAAGAGCAGTATAAAAAACTTTACAAATACCATAATTTGTTATATAATCTTAACATTAAAATAAGCGGGAAAGAGGTTTTTTTATGGAAAATAATCAAGAACAAGAATTAGATTTAAATCAACTAATGAAAGTAAGAAGAGATAAATTAGAAAGTTTAAAACAAGAGGGAAAAAATCCATATGAAATAACAAAATTTAATAGAACAAATACTGCGGGAGAAATTAAAGCAAATTATGAGCAATTTGCAGAAAAAGATGTTACAGTGGCAGGAAGAATTATAGCAAAAAGGATAATGGGAAAAGCATCATTTTGTACTATTCAAGATTGTGATGAAAAAATTCAAAGTTATGTAAGTATAAATGATTTAGGAGAAGAAAGTTATAAAGCTTTTAAAACATTTGATATTGGAGATATAATTGGAATAACAGGTTTTGTATTTAAAACAAGAACAGAAGAAATATCAGTACATGCAAAAGAAGTAACATTACTTTCAAAATCATTAAGACCATTACCTGAGAAATTCCATGGATTAAAAGATACAGATTTAAGATATAGACAAAGATATGTAGATTTAATTATGAATCCAGATGTGAAGAAAACATTTGAGACAAGAGGTAAAATAATAAGTGAAATTAGGAGAATATTAGACGAAAAAGGATATCTAGAAGTAGATACACCAATATTAAATACAATATCAGGAGGAGCTACAGCAAAACCATTTATTACACATCATAACGCATTAGACTTAACTATGTATTTAAGAATTGCAACAGAATTAAACTTAAAAAGATTAATTGTTGGTGGATACGATAAAGTATATGAAATGGGAAGAATATTTAGAAATGAAGGTATGGATGTTAGACACAATCCAGAATTTACAACAATAGAATTATATGCTGCATATCAAGATTATAATGATATGATGGATATAACAGAAGAAATATTTACAAAATGTGCTATGAAGGTTCTTGGAACTACAAAAATTAATTATCAAGGACAAGATATAGATTTAACACCAGGATGGAAAAGAATAACAATGATAGATAGCATTAAAGAAGCTTGTGGTGTAGACTTTAATGAAATTAATTCAGATGAAGAAGCAGTAGCTTTAGCAAAAGAAAGAGGATTGCAAATTCCAGATGTAACAAAAGAAACAAGAGGAGATGTAATTAGTTTATTCTTTGATGAATATGTAGAAAAAACACTAATTCAGCCAACATTTATATATGATTATCCAGTAGAAATATCACCACTTGCAAAAAGAAGTCCAAAAGATCCAAGATTAACAGAAAGATTTGAAGTATTTATTGGCGGAAGAGAATATGGAAATGCATTCTCAGAATTAAATGACCCAATAGACCAATATGAAAGATTTAAAAAACAAGTTGAAGCTAGAAATGCAGGAGATGAAGAAGCTGGAATGATGGATGAAGATTTCATTCAAGCACTAGAATATGGAATGCCTCCAACAGGTGGACTTGGAATTGGAGTAGATAGATTAATAATGTTATTAACAGATGCAGCATCAATTAGAGATGTGTTATTATTCCCAACAATGAAACCACTTGTGTAACATTTAGTATTATATATGATATTTCAAAGGGGAAGATAAAAATTTTCAGTAATATTAAAAAATATTTGGATATAATATGAATCTAACTGATAACTTATAAATTGTATTATAATCATCAAAATATAATAGAAAGGAGACTATAATTGTGCAAAAAGAATTAAGTGATTTTTTAAAAATAGCTTATGAACATGGAAAAGTGAGAGATTTAAAAGAAGCGTTTGAAGAATTTCCAGTAGAAGAAGAATGGCACAAAGGAAAAATTGAAAATGTTTTAAAAGAAGAAAGCGAATCTTATAATATTTGTGAAATTGGAGATATTGTTTTTGTTAAAGAATATACATATTTTGATGGAAATAAAGGAAATAATCATTTCTTTGTAATAATAGATAAAGATAATACAGCTGTACCAATTGAAAACTTTGGAATGCTTATATCATCTAATTTAGATAAATTAAAATTTAAAACAAATAAATTATTAGAAAAAGATGAAATAAATAATCTACATAAAGATAGCATAGTAAAAACAGATGTAATTTATAAAATTTCGAATGAGCAAATCATTTTTAAAATTGGAAAAGTCGACAATGAAAAAATTGAAGAATTTAAGAAAAGTTTTTATGAAAATTTAAAATAAATTTTGTAAAATCTAATAAGTTATAATAAATTCAATGTTGTATCATTTAAATAGTAGATTTCATACTGGGAAGATACTATTTAATATTATTAGTAAAAATGAATTACAACGACTTTAATAAAAGGTTCATGTAAACAATTACATTAATTAGAATATAAGGTTTATAGGTAAATCCTTAAAAATCTAAATTAATTTTTAACGAGGGAAAAATTTAATGTTCAGTTTTGATAAAAGATATTTATATATTTTTGTTGCTATTATGGTTGTATATAATTTAGGAGGATATATACAAAATCCTTCTAAATTATTAAGTTTAATATTAGCACTTCCAGCTGTTATAGTTGCAATGACATTTCACGAATTTGCACATGCCTTTGCAGCAGATAAATTGGGAGATGAAACACCAAGAAATCAAGGAAGAGTTACACTAAATCCTTTAAAACATATCGAACCTATTGGATTTGTTATGCTTTTATTTGCAGGATTTGGTTGGGGAAGACCAGTACAAATTAATCCAGTTAGGTTTAAAAGAAATATTAGTATGTCAAAAGGTGAAGCAATTGTTTCTTTTGCAGGACCACTTATGAATTTGATATTAGCCGTAATATTTTCTTTTGTATTAGGAATTATATTTAAATTTGATTTATTAGCCAATATATCTAGTACATATAGTAGTATAATAATAATTCTTTTATACCAAATGATATTTATGAATATAGGATTAGGTGTTTTTAACTTAATCCCTTTACCACCATTAGATGGTTCAAAAATACTAAGACATTTTATGCCAACTAATGCACAAATGTGGCTTGATAGAAATCAGCATATATTCTATATTGTTTTTATAGCAATATGGGTTTTAGGCTTTGCAGGAATAATAATTTCGCCAATTATACAAATTATAGCAAAAGGAATAATGTTATTAGTATCAGGAACACTTGGCATAGATTTAATATTGATTTTAAGAATTTTAGGAATATACATATAATAGAACTTTATCCTATATATAGGAAGTAAGTTAAAAAAATATATAAAGGATATTATGATTAAATAATAAAATATGAAAAATTGTACAAAATCATATGTTTTTTGATATAAAATGAAATTGAGAGGAAAAGCTATGAAAGATATATTAATATTAGGAATTGAATCAAGCTGTGATGAAACTTCTTGTGCCATTGTAAAAAATGGCAGAGAAGTTCTTTCAAATGTAATAAATTCTCAAATAAAGATACATGAAAAATTTGGGGGAGTAGTACCAGAAATTGCATCTAGAAATCATGTAGAGGTGATTTCTAGCGTTGTAAAACAAGCTTTAGAAGAGGCAAATGTAACTTTTAACGATATAGATGCGGTTAGCTGTACATATGGTCCTGGATTAGTAGGTGCTTTATTGGTAGGAGTATCTTATGCAAAAGCTTTAAGCTATGCATTAAATAAGCCATTAATAGGAACAAACCATATAGAAGGACATATTGCAGCAAATTATATTACACATCCAGAGTTAGAACCACCATGTCTATGTTTAGTAATATCAGGAGGACATACTCATTTAGTACATATAAAAAATTATAAAGAATTTGAAATATTAGGAAGAACAAAAGATGATGCTATAGGAGAAGCTTTTGATAAAGTAGCAAGAGTTATTGGTCTTGGATATCCTGGAGGTCCTAAAATTGACAAATTGGCTAAAGAAGGAAGTAACACTATAAAAATTCCTAAAACACATTTTGAAAATTTAGATTTTAGTTTTAGTGGAATAAAGACTGCAATAATTAATATGCATCATAAAAATCCTGATATAGATAAAGCAGATTTATGTGCAAGTTTTGAAGCAACTGTTACAGAAATTTTAATAGAAAATACTCTTAAAGCTGCAAAAAAACTTAATATTAACAAAATAGCCTTAGCAGGTGGGGTATCTGCAAATAGTTATATAAGGGAACAATTTATAAATTTAGAAAAAACAAAAGGTATGAAAATATATTATCCAACACCTATATTATGTACAGATAATGCAGCTATGATTGCTTCTGCTGGTTACTATAATTATATTAATGGAAAAGTATCAGATTTAGAATTAAATGCAATTCCAAATCTAAAAATAGGTGAGTAATTTATATTGTATATTCATATTAATTATATGTGGATTAATATAAAATATAGTATATTAATTAAAAAATTGAAACACAAAGAATTATAGCAAAAAATTTATTAATATAAACTAAAAAATGAAAGGAAATAATATGTCTATTTATGTAATAGCAGATTTACACTTATCTTTTAAAGAAGAAAAGCCAATGAATATATTTGGAGATAATTGGACAAAACATCCTGAAAAAATAAAGAAAAATTGGATAGAAAAAGTCAAACAAGATGACTTAGTAGTATTACCAGGTGACTTTTCTTGGGCAATGCATTTAGAAGATACATATGAAGATTTTAAGTATTTAAATGGTTTACCTGGTAAAAAGTTATTATTAAGAGGAAATCATGATTATTGGTGGACAACTTTAAAAAAAATGAGAGAGTTTTTAAAAGAAAACAATTTTTCTAACATAGATTTTATTTATAATACATCCTACATATATGAAGATACTATTATTACAGGAACAAGAGGTTGGGCAATACTTGATTCAGATAATAGTAATAAAATGATAAAAAGAGAAAACGCAAGATTACGACTAGCAATAGAAGATGGAATAAAAAATTATGGAAGCGATAAAGAAATTATTGTTTTTATGCATTATCCACCATTAATATGTAAAAATTTATTAGCAAATCCAAATCTGGAGTTTTATAAAACACTAAGAGAGTATAATATTAAGAGATGTTATTATGGGCATTTACATGGTAATTCTCATAAAGATGCTGTAGAAGGAGAAGTAGAAGGAATAGAGTTTAATTTAATTAGTGCAGATTATTTACAATTTAATTTAAAGAAAATTAAATAGAATAAGATTTATAAATATATTGACTAGTGATATGCAATGATGCACTTTTGAGTGAAAAGTAATTTGTTAACTTATTATTACATAAAAAAACGTCAAGTAAAAAGTTAAATGCAATTCTGTAAAGTAAATGCAAGGTTGTAAGGTATATAGCAATTACATAAAAAAATCAAACAATGTAAACATAAACTATTGCAAAATTTACAAATTGTGGTATAATAAGGAAGCTAGTTTTATTTAAATAGCAGGGAAAGGATGAAAATAATATGAGTATTAAAGTAGAAAAAACAGAAAAAAATAATGAGCTTAAATTAACATTTACAATTGAAGCAGCTAAATTTGATGAAGGAATGAAAAAAGTATATGCCAAAACAGCAAAATATTTTAATGTTCCAGGATTTAGAAAAGGTAAAGCACCAATGAATATTATAGAGAGACAATATGGTTCAGAAATATTTTATGAAGATACTTTCAATGAAATAGTTCCAGAAGTATATGATGAAGAATTAAAAGCAAATAATATAGAAGCTGTAAGTAGACCTGATATAGATGTTACACAAATAGGTAAAGGTCAAGATTTAATCTTTACAGCAGTTGTACAAATAAAACCAGAAGTAAAACTTGGTAAATATAAAGGTATACAATTAAAGAAAATTGAGTATAATGTAACTGATGAAGACATAGATCATGAAATTGGTCATATGGCAGAAAAAAATTCAAGATTAGTTACTATAGAAGACAGACCAGTAGAAGAAAAAGATATAGCTGTAATAGATTTTGAAGGCTTTGTTGATGGAGTTGCTTTTGATGGTGGAAAAGCAGAAAACCACGAATTAGAGATTGGAAGTAACACATTTATTCCAGGATTTGAAGATCAAATAATTGGAATGAAAGCTGAAGAAGAAAGAGATATAAATGTTAAATTCCCAGAAGAATATTTCTCTAAAGATTTAGCAGGAAAAGATGCTGTATTTAAGGTTAAATTACATGAAATTAAAAGAAAAGAATTACCTAAAATAGATGATGAGTTTGCAAAAGATGTTAGTGAATTTGATACTATCGAAGAGTTAAAAGCAAGCATTAAAGAAAAGTTAGAAGAAGAAAACAAATCAAGAGCAAAATATGAAACTGAAGATGAAGCTATAAAAACAGTTTGTGATAGTGTAGAAGTAGAAATTCCATCAGGAATGATAGAAACAGAAATTGATAATATGGTAAAAGATGTAGAAGCAAGATTATCATATCAAGGACTAAAATTAGACCAATATTTACATATGATGAATAAGACAGAAGAAGATTTTAGAAAAGAATATGAAGAGCAAGCTCAAAAATCTGTAAAATCAAGATTAGTATTAGAAGCTATAGTTAAAGATGCAAAAATTGAAGTTGCTGAAGAAGAATTAAATGAAAAAATAAAAGAAATGGCTACTAATTACGGTAAAAAAGAAGAAGAACTTATGCAAAATGAAAATCTAAAAGATTACTTAAGCAATAATATGAAAATAGAAAAAGCAATAAAATTTGTAGTAGATAATGCAAAAATTAAATAATTAAAGAATATAAGAATTAAATTAATTAAAAGAGTTAGGGGTAATTATAAATTGTAATAAAAATCCACTAACTCTTTTTGTTAAATTGTCGTATTTAGTAAAAAAGCGTTAATTATAAATAGTATAAACCTTTTAAATGCATTAGTAACATAAACATATTAACTGGTAACAATATTTAACAAAAAGAATTAAATCAAAATAATAAATATTAATTATAAAAATAATATTTATTATTAATAAAAAGCTATTGAAAAATTTAGCTTTATAGTATACAATTCAAAAAAGAATGAACAATAAGGAGGAAATTATGTTAGAAAGAAATAGTTTAGTTCCATATGTAGTTGAGCAAACTGCTAAAGGAGAAAGATCATATGATATTTTCTCTAGATTATTAAAAGACAGAATTATATTTTTAGGAGAAGATGTAAATCAAGCTTCAGCTGGTTTAGTAATAGCACAATTGCTATTTTTAGAGTCAGAAGATCCAGATAAAGAAATACATTTATATATCAATAGCCCAGGAGGTTCTATAACAGATGGAATGGGAATTGTTGATACAATGAATTATATAAGTTGTCCTGTATCTACAATATGTATAGGAATGGCTGCTAGTATGGGAGCAGTGTTACTTGCATCAGGAGAAAAAGGAAAAAGATTTGCAACACCAAATTCAGAAATTTTAATTCACCAACCATTAATAGCTGGAGGAGGTCTATCAGGACAAACTACAGAAATTAAGATTCATGCTGATCATATGGTAAAAACAAGAGAAAAATTAAATAAATTACTAAGTGCCAGAACAGGTCAACCATTAGAAGTAATTGAAAAAGACACTGAAAGAGATAATTATATGACTGCAGAAGAAGCATTGAAATATGGATTGATAGATGGCATAATGGAAAAAAGAGCATAATATATAAATAAATATAATTAAAAGGAGTGCTATAATGGCAAAAAATGATCAACAAAAAAGTGTAAGATGTTCGTTTTGTGGAAAAACACAAAATTCTGTAGAAAGAATTATTGCAGGTCCAGGAGTATATATTTGCGATGAATGTATTAAGGTTTGCAACAACATATTAGAGGATGATAACTATGAAAACAATGAAGTTGCATATACTCTAAATGATGATAATAGACTTTTAAGCCCTCTAGAAATAAAAGAAATTTTAGATTCATATGTAATAGGGCAAGAAGAAGCAAAGAAAACATTAGCAGTAGCAGTATATAATCATTATAAACGTATTAATAACAAATCGGAGAAGAAAGATGATGTTGAAATACAAAAAAGTAATGTATTACTTTTAGGACCTACAGGTTGTGGTAAAACATTACTTGCACAAACTTTAGCTAAGATATTAAATGTTCCATTTGCAATAGCAGATGCTACAACTTTAACTGAAGCAGGATATGTTGGTGAAGATGTAGAAAACATTTTGCTTAAGTTAATTCAAGCAGCAGATTATGATATAGAAAAGGCTGAGAAAGGTATAATCTATATAGATGAAATCGATAAAATATCAAGAAAGTCTGAAAATCCATCTATTACAAGAGATGTAAGTGGAGAAGGTGTACAGCAAGCCTTATTAAAAATAATAGAAGGAACTGTTGCATCAGTACCACCACAAGGAGGAAGAAAGCATCCACATCAGGAATTTTTGCAAATTAACACAGAAAATATTTTATTTATTTGTGGAGGGGCTTTTGAAGGTCTAGAAAAAATTGTAAAAGATAGAACAGGAAAAAAATCTATTGGATTTGGAGCTCAGATAGAGAGTAATAAAGACATAAATAAATATGCAATCTTTGAAAAGCTTCTACCACAAGATTTATTAAAGTTTGGGTTAATACCAGAATTTGTTGGAAGATTGCCAATTATTGCAACTCTTAAAGAGTTAGATAAAGAAGCTTTAATAGATATTGTCACAAAACCAAAAAATGCATTAGTAAAACAATATAAAAAGTTAATGGAGCTAGATAATGTAGAGTTGGAGTTTGAAAAGGAAGCTTTAGAGTTGATAGTAGATAAAGCAATAGAAAGAAAGACTGGTGCAAGAGGTTTACGCTCAATCATTGAAGATATTATGCGTGATATCATGTTTGAAATACCATCAAATCCTAAGATAGAAAAATGTATTGTGACAAAAGAAACAGTAGAAACAGGAGCGTCACCAAAAGTAATTATAAATGAAAACAGAGAAGATAAAAAGAATTTAAAATCAAAAAGATTATCAACTACAAAAAGAGAAGAAACAGCATAGATTTAATATTAGTATTTAGTTTTTGTTTATTACTAGTGATATGAAAACTAGTAATAAACAAAATATTAATATTTTAATTTGCTTTTTTAAAATATATATGCTAAAATGAACAAAGATTTTAAATTTAATTTAAATAAGGAGAGTGTAACAATGCAGATAGTAAAATACGTAGTACTTGGTTTATATATTTTGGTTTGTGTAGCATTAATTTTCTTAGCAACTATACAAACAAAAGAAACTCAAGGAGCATCTGGTACAATAACTGGCTCATCTACAAATAATTTCTTTGAAAAAAATAAAGGAAGAACAAAAGAAGGAAAATTAAAAAGATGGACAATTATTTTAGGAGTTATGTTTGTTGTATTAGCAGTAGTCCTTGGAATATTATATGTAATGTAAGATATAAACCGCATGTTTTCCATGCGGTTTATTCAATATCATATAACAATATTAAATAAATATATGGATAAATAATTATATATATTAATAGATAAATATATGGACAAATAATATTATATTAATATATATAATATAAACTATATATAAAATAAACTATAAAAATAGTGGATATAATAATAAAATATAATGAACTATATGTTTATTATACAATAATTACCATTTATACTAGATAATTAAAAACTCAAAATTAAAATTACAGTTATATATTTGAAAAAATATATATTCATAAACTAAATGGATGTGATATAAAAATTAAATTTAAATGGTAATAAATAAGGAGAATTTATGGAACAAAATAAAAATGAGATTTTAGGAATTATGAATGAAAAGAAAAATAAGATTCTAGAATTTATGCAAGATAAACAATATATACCTATGAAAGCAAAGGAAATAGCAAATATATTAAATGTACCTAAAAGTGAATATGAAGATTTTAGAAATTTATTAAATCAATTAGAGGATGAAAGTAAAATTGAAAAAAATAAGAAATCAAAATATAAATTAATAGATAATTCAAAATTTTTAACAGGAATTTTTAGAGCTAATCAAAGAGGATTTGGATTTGTAAAATTAGAAGATTCAGATGAAGAAATATATATATCAGAACATAATACGAAAAGTGCACTAAATGGAGATAAGGTTTTTGTGGAAATAATTGATGAGTCTTACGATAATCTTCATAAAGAAGGAAAAATAGTAAAAATATTAAAACATGAAAAAGATACAGTAGTAGGACTGTTCCAAAAAAGTAAAAATTTTGCTTTTGTTGTTCCAGATGATAAAAAATTAGGAACAGATATATTTATATCAAAAAAGAATTTTGGAAAAGCAAGAAATAATCATAAAGTTTTGGTAAAAATACTTAAATATCCTGAAAGAGGAAAAAATGCAGAAGGAAAAGTTATAGAAGTAATAGGAAATGTAAATGAAGCAGGTGTGGATATGCTTTCTTTAATAAAAGAGTATAATTTACCATATAAATTTCCAGAACCAGTATTAGAAGAAGCAAAGAAGATAAATGAAAGAATATCAAAAAAAGATATTCCTAATAGACTAGACTTAAGGAATGAAGAGATATTTACAATAGATGGAGAAGATGCAAAGGATTTAGATGATGCTATATATGTAAAAAAGTTACCTGGTGGAACATATGAACTTGGAGTACACATAGCAGATGTAAGCTACTATGTTAAAGAAGGCTCAAAGCTAGATAAAGAGGCAATCTTAAGAGGGACAAGTATATATATGATGGATAGAGTAATTCCAATGCTTCCAAGAGAATTATCTAATGGTATTTGTAGCTTAAATCAAGGTGAAGATAGATTTGCAATTTCTGTTATAATGGAAATAAATAAAGACGGAAAAGTAATTTCATCAGATATCAAAAAAAGTGTAATAAATGTCACAAGAAGAATGAATTATAAGGATGTAACTAAATTATTAGAATATGCAGAGTGTAATGAAGAAAAAACAATATTTGAAGCGAAAAGCTTTAATAATGAACAAAAAATAAAATCCAAATCAAAAAAAATAAATGAAAAAGTACAAGGTTTAAATGAAGAAGACAAATCTGTAATAAAAAAATATGAAGAGTTTATTCCACATTTTATAAGAATGAAGGAACTTGCTACAATTTTAATGGAGAAAAGAAAAAAAGATGGTAGCTTAGATTTAGATATTCCAGAAAGCAAAATTATTTTAAATGAAGATGGAATTGCAATAGATGTAAAAAAATATGAACTTACTATATCAAATAGTATAATAGAACAATTTATGCTAATTGCAAATGAAACAGTTGCAGAAAAGTTTTATTGGCTAGAAGCACCTTTTATTTATCGTGTTCATGAAGTACCAGAAATAGAGAAAATTGAGGAATTAAATAAATTTTTGTATAACTTTGGATATAAAATAAAAGGAAATAAGGATAATATACATCCTAAAGCATTTGCAGATGTTTTAGAAAATATAAAAGGAAAACCAGAAGAGAGAGTTGTTTCTAATTTAATTTTGAGAACATTAAAAGTAGCAAAATATGAAAGTGAGAATAAAGGTCATTTTGGTATTGCAAGCAAATATTACTGTCATTTTACTTCTCCAATAAGAAGATATCCAGATTTATTTATTCACAGGGTAATTTCAAAATATTTAGAGAAAGACTATAATGTTTCAGATGATATAAAAGAAAAATATCATGTACAATCAATAGAATATTCAGATAGTTCTTCAGAAAGAGAAAGAGTTGCACAAAAAGTAGAACGTGATAGTATAGATATTAAAAAAGCAGAATATATGCAAGATAAAATTGGAAATGAATATGAAGGAATTGTTTCTAATATTGCATCATTTGGTGTTTTTGTAGAACTAGAAAATACAATAGAAGGATTAATTAGGTTTGAAAATTTAGGTAATGAGTACTTTATTTATGATGAAGAGCATAAACATTTAATAGGAGAACATACAAATGAAGTAATAAAAATTGGAGATAAAATGAATATAAAAGTAATTGAAGCAGATAAAGAATTAAGAAGAATATCTTTTAAAAGATTGAGAATGGAAAAAGAAGCTGCTAAAGAAGAGTAAGATTAAATAAAACAAATTAAGGTAATAAATATCTATATTAAAAGATAACTAAATTATAAAGAAAGGTGTTTTTTTATTTATGAAATCAAATGTAAAAGTTCAAACAGCATTAGCTCCAGTACCAATAGCAATGGTATCATGTGGAGATGATTTTAGGTCTAATATTACTACAATAGCATGGACAGGGATAATTAATTCGGAGCCACCTTTAGTATATGTTTCAATTAGACCAAGTAGACATTCATATTCTATTATAAAAGAGTTAGAAGAATTTGTAATTAATATACCAGATGAGAAATTAGTTTTTGCTGCTGATTTTTGTGGAACAAAATCTGGTAAGGAAATTGACAAATTTAAAGAAGCAAAATTAACTAAGGAAAAAGCAACAATTGTTAAAGCGCCACTAATAAAGGAATGTCCTATAAATATAGAATGTAAATTAAAAGAAATAAAGCAGTTAGGGTCTCATGATATGTTTATTGGAGAAATTGTAGCAGTTAAAGCATATAATGAATATATTAAAGAAAATGGAAGTATAGATTATGGAAAAGCAAATTTATTAACATATATGGGGCAAGAATATTTTATAGCTAATAAAAAAATAGCAGATAGAGGAATTTGCTTAAAATAGAATAGTTCTACTAATAAAAATAAAAACAGTTAGTGATTTATAATTGGATACTAACTGTTTTCTTTTATTATCTAATATAAAGCATATAGCTAGGTAAAAAAAGTATTACTATAGAGATTATTATAATAATAATTCCTCCGAATTTATTATTATTAGTTTTTATTTCATACAATCCATATGAAATAGTTTTAAAAAATATAAATAAAGAAAATAGAAAAATAAGAACAATCATAATTTATTCCTTTCAAATTAAAATATTATAAATAGAAAAAATGTTATTAATGTCTGCTATTGTTCTATTTAGATTTCTGTAAATAATAAACTAGATACTACTTCAGAATTTACAGTAACATTAAATATAGAATTTTTGTAATTTTCTAACCAGTTATAATTTTCCCAATCGGAATTTTTATAAAATTTAGTTATAGCATATTTACCAAGCCCGCATATGTCTGCATTATACGTAAGAGTAGTTTTATATAAAAATTCTGATATTTCATTTTCTAAATATCTATTAACAGCTTCTTCCACTTTTTTTATATTATCATTAGTTAATTCTAAAGAATTTTTATTAGTAGATAATACACGAGCTTTTATGGAAACATTTACATCTATAAAAGGAGAATTATTAATAAAATTTATATCATTTTTAGTATTCTTTAGTTTATAAAGATATAATTCTATAGAAGAGCCGGTATTTAATGGGTTTTTTATGGATATATTACAATTATCTAATTTATTAGTTAATATTAAATAACATGCAGATTCTATACCAGATAATTCACCAACTAATTTATCTTCCTTAAATACAGCAAGACCAATGGTTTCAGATTTTGTTTTCGAAGTGAGTGCAGAACTTCCAGCCTTTATATTAGTATCTTTTTCGGTATTTGAATAAGCATCATTTCTTTCATCAATTGATGTATCAGAACTTACACCACCGCAAGATTGCTATTGCTTCGCAAGTTGTGCAGTGTAATTGGTTAAAAAAGTCTGCAATTTTAGCATAAGCAGTATATCCGGTAATTTGTGTATTAGCGGGTAATATTTCATAATATTTTGATACTAATGTTTCAAAATCTGGTTTAGAATTTTCAATAAAATATTTGCTATTACATTTGCTAATGATTATTCCTGTATCTGGACGAAGTTCTACATCATTAATTAAAGTGTATACTTCTTTTTCTATTCCTTTTTCTGCTAATTCTTCTGAAAAGACTACTACTTTGCAATGAGATAAATTTACTTGCTTACTAATGGAGTTATTAACTACATTTATAGCAGAAGAAATAGATGATGCTTCTACAGTATATATAAAAGAAGGAGCAGATTCAGAACTGCCACTTTCACCGCTACCGGCTTGGTTTAGTGAATTGAAAATTTACTTTTAATTTATTATTACTACCTGAATCAATACCAATTGCTACAACATAAGCAAAATCATCTATATCTTGATCATGATTAAAACCTATGATAAAAACTGTTAGAATAACTATAATGGTAGTTATTTTTAGAAGAGTAAGAAGTTTTTGGTTCAAGTTAAAATCTCCTCCTTATTGTTGTTTTTTATTTTATTTTTTATGTTAGCTAAAATTAAAATAACTAAACTAGTAATTATTACGAAATATAGAGTTATATTTTTATAAAAAGTTTCATTAAAAGTATTAATATCTGCTAAATTTCTCGGAATTAATGCAAAACAAAATAGTAACATACATATTGGATATATCATATTAGAGGAACTTTCTATATTAGTTATTTTCTTAAATATTCTTATAGTTAGCATAATAACAACGTTTAGATATAAGCTAACTTCTAAGATCCAAATGAAAAAGAATATTGCATCAACTCTTTGAAAAAACGTTCCAAATTCGATATATCTACTAACTAAATATATTGGCATAATTTCATTTTCTCTAATTATAAAAGAGAACATACAAATTAATGAGAATATGCAAACAAATAAATATATAGCTGAGATTACTATAGATGTAATAGCAACTTTTTTGAAACTTGAAGTGTTTTTTAAATATGGAGGTATAAAGTAAATAAGGAATAAACAGCTAAAAGCGTATAGATTACTTGTTCCTGTTATAAATGTTGAGTTTACTCCATCTCCCAATATAGGAAATATTCTTTGAGGCACGAAATTTTTAATGTTAGCTACAAATATGAATATAATACATATTAAAACAATGGGAAGTATTAATAAATTACTTCTAATAATAGATTTTTCACCAAGTTTATTTGTTAACATTGCTACTATTATAAATAAAGCAATTATGAAATGTATTTGAGTTCTTCTGAAATATATTATTTTTAATCCTTCACTAAAGTCCCTAAGAAGTACACTGCTAGTAGATAGTAGATATATAATAAATAGTAGTCCAATTAGGAATTTAAACCATTTACCAAATAAAAAGTTTGATACATCTAATATGTCAGAGCCTGGAAATTTTTTGAATAATTTGCATATTAGTAATGTTATAAGGATTGCTAGAATGCTTACATATAGTATATTTAATGGGGCGGAAGACTCTGTAGTTCTTAATATGCTTTTTGGTATATTTAGGATTATGTTGTTTATCATGATTGTTATGATTAAAAAGATGGCCGAAACGTTGCCGATTTTTGTATTATCCATAAGTTATTTCTTGTTCCTTTCTGTTTGATTTTTTGAATTTGGAAAAGTTGTATAATTGCTTGAGTTGTTACATTAGTTTTTCCAGTATTTCCATTTCATACTTATATGGTTTTGAGAAGTTCTCTTTTTTGGATTTAGATAATCAGGTCTTTGTTCTTGTTTCCAGGTTGGGGAAACTAGATATCTGCTACTTGTTTTTGTTGTGAGTGGGGCGTATGGAACCATGTATGGTACTCCAAATGATTTGATATTACATAGTGTTGATATATATACTAATAGCCCTAATCCTAGTCCTAAAAATCCAGACATATATGCTAAAGCTATAAATAAAAATCTTGATATTCTTAAATGAAAGCCAAATGAAAAGTCTGGGATTGCAAAAGAGGCAATTCCTGTAATTGCAATTATTATTATTAAAATAGGGCTAACTATGTTTGCACTTACAGCAGCTTGACCAAGAACTAATGCTCCAACAATTCCTATAGTTGGACCAATTGGAGAAGGAACTCTAAGGCCAGCTTCACGAATGAGTTCAAAGGAAATTTCCATAAGTAACAGTTCGAATATCATAGGAAAAGGAACGTTTTGTCTTGATGCTACAATTGAAAATAGCAGTTCTGTTGGTATAAGTTCTTGATGAAAGTTTGTAACACCAACCCATATTCCAGGAAGTAATAATGTTAAAAATAATGATATTCCTCTTATTATTCTTAAAAAATTTGCAAATGCTGGTTTTAGATTTGTATCTTCCGGTGAAGACATAAAATCAATAAAAGTGGCTGGCATGATTAGTACATATGGATTCCCATTTACTATAACAACTACTCTGCCTTCAAATAAGTGTTTCGTTGCTTTGTCTGGCCTTTCTGTAGCTATAATTACAGGTATTCCATAGTCTGTTTCTTCACCGAATTAATTGTTCTAATTCTCCACTAGATAATAAAGAATCAATGTCTAAGTTATTTAATCTGAATTTTACTTCTGCTACTAAGTCGTTATTTGCTATGTTTTTAAGATAGCAAACAGCACATTTTGTTTTACTTATATCACCAACTTCGATATTTTCTATTACAAGATTTTCATTATTTACAGTTCGTCTAAGTAGAGAGGTGTTTGTTCTTAAATTTTCTACAAAAGCCTCGTGTGGACCTCTAATTACAATTTCATTATTTGGACTATCTATACTTCTTTGTTTAAAACCTTTTACATCAATATCGAAAGCAATATTAATTGTATCTACAAAAAGTGCACAGTTACCAGAGTTAATTCCGGGATATAATATTAGAAAATTCAGTTTCCTTTTTTACACTATTTTGAGGTATTAAACAATTATCTATATAATCTGTAATATTAAATTTTTTTACTTTTCTAATTCTTACATTATTTGTGCTGATTTCAGAGATTATTTTATTTTCTTCACCATCATAGCTATTTGCAATGTTTTTTAGCATTAGTGGATTTAGAACGAAGTCGTTTATTAGTTGTTGGTCTACCATGCCATCTATATAAAATATAAAAGCTGAAAATTGTTTGTTTCTTGCATTTAATGTGAATTCTCGGATGACTATATCACTGTTAATCATAGAATTGTATCTAATTTTCATAAATTCTAGATTTTTATCTAGTGTGTTAAAAATTGTTTCACTTAGATTTTCTTCATAAGGAAGAGGTGGATTATTATCGTCGGGTGTTTCTGATATAATAAAATTGTAGTCGTCTTTTGGATGATATGAAAATAAACTTGAAAATACGGTTTTAAATTTATTTGTAAAATTGCTCATATAAATTCTCCATTTTATTTATTTTTAAGTTTAGTTTTTCCAAAAAAGTGAATTTTATGTATAAAAAATTTTTTTGAATGCAATAATGATAGATCAAAAAGTATTTTCTAGTATATTGTGAATGTATGTGTGGAGTGATTTGAAATAAACTGACATAAAAATGTAAGTTGACTTTTGGAGATTCAATATATATAATAGTTACATAATTTAAGAGAAAAAGTAAAGAATAGAAAAAGTTTTAGGAAAGAGGAGTTTATAATGGTTGATTTTAGGTGTAGGATAGCAGAAATGATATCAAATGTTACAAATGTTTCAAAAGATGATTTGAAGAATTTTATAGAGAAGCCAAAAAATAGTGAAATGGGAGATTATGCATTTCCATGTTTTAAACTTGCAAAAGAGTTAAAAAAGTCACCAGCTTTAATTGCACAGGATTTAAAAGAAAATATAGTAGTTGATGAAGATATAATAGAAAAAGTAGAAATTGTAGGTGGATATTTAAATTTCTATATTAATAAAGAAACTTTAATAAAAGAAGTATTAAATGAATTTGATGTAAAAAAAGAAATGTATGGTTCATCAAATGAAGGAAATAATCAAAATGTAGTTATAGATTATTCATCTCCAAATATTGCAAAACCTTTTCATATAGGACATTTAAGGTCTACAGTAATTGGAAAATCATTATATAATATATATAAGTTTTTAGGATATAATGTGGTAGGAATCAATCATCTAGGAGATTGGGGAACTCAATTTGGTAAATTAATAGAAGGATATAAAAGATGGGGAGAAGAATATAATATTGATGAAAACCCAATAGATGAATTAACAAAGTTATATGTAAGAATTAATGATTTATGCAAAGAAGATGAAAGTGTATTAGAAGAATGCAGAAATAACTTTAAGAAGTTAGAAGATGGAGATAAGTTATGTGTAGATTTATGGAAGAAGTTTAGTGAGGTCAGTTTAAAAGAATTTCAAAGAATCTATGATATACTTGGAACGAAATTTGAATCTGTATGTGGTGAATCTTTTTATACAGACAAAATGCCAGAAATAGTAGAAATGCTAGAAAAATCAGGGAATTTAGTAGAGTCACAAGGAGCAAAAGTTGTAGATTTAGAAGAAAAAAATATGCCACCATGTATAATAATAAAGTCAAATAAATCAACAACATATGAAACTCGTGATTTGGCAGCAATTTTATATAGAGCAAGAGAGTATGATTTCGCTAAGTCAATATATGTAACTTCTTATGAGCAAATATTACATTTTCAGCAAATCTTTGAGGTAGCAAAATTACTGGATATGGATGATAAATATAAAGAAAATCTAGTTCATGTTCCTTTTGGAATGGTTAGGCTAAAAGAAGGTAAAATGTCTACAAGAGAAGGAAATATTATAAAGTTAGAAGATTTATTAAATGAAGCGGTTTCTAGAGTAGAAAAGATAATAGAAGAGAAGAATCCAAATTTAGAAGATAAAAGTCAAATTGCTAAAAAAGTTGGTATAGGTGCAGTAATATTTAATGATTTATCAAATAGTAGAATAAAAGACGAGATCTTTGATTGGGATGTTATGTTAAACTTTAATGGTGAGACGGGTCCATATGTACAATATATTTATGTAAGAACAAAAAGTGTATTAGACAAAGCAGGAGTTATACCAGAATTTAAAGATATAAATTTAAGTAATTTATTAGATAAACATTCTATAGAGGTATTAAAATTAGTATATCATTTTAATGAAAATGTTGAACTTGCAATGAAGAAAAATGAGCCTTCTATAATTGCTAGATTTTTAATAGATTTAGCTAAAGCATATAGTAGTTTTTATACAGAAAATCAAATTATGGTAGAGGATAAAGAAGTTAAAGATGCGAGAGTTTATTTAACATATGTTGTAAATAATGTTTTAAAAGTAGGGGCAGGTTTGCTTGGAATAGAGATGCCAGATAGAATGTAGTGTTATAAAAAATATATTACAATATAAAAGAAGTTTAAGCTTAATAGTGAATTTATATTTAGCCTAAATTTCTTTTTTTTTTTGTTTGAATTTAAAATTTGAAATCTTTGTAAGAAAATAATATAAAATGTAAGATGGTAGTTTTTTATTTTAAAAATAATGTTACCGCATAGTAATAGTTAATATATTTATAAATTTAAATCAATCCATTTATAAATATATTAACTATTACTATGCTAGTATGTGCTTTTAAATTAGTTATAAATAGCAATTTTATAAATAGGGGAGATGGAATTAGATACATACTAATTGACATAATTTAGAAAAGGATGTATAATAAAAAAAGTTACATTTTGCTATTAGGTGTACAATTAAGCACCTTAAATGTGAAATTTAACTAGTCGTACGCCAAGAAACATTTATTATTCTATACACCTTGAGGAGGTATAAATATGGCTAGAAGAACAAAGGACGAAATCAAAAGAGATGCCATAACTGTGCAGGAATGTACGGAGAGGATTTCGGGAGATGTTTTGTCGTTTGGAGATTTAGCTGAAAAGCTAAATCTTACAAAGAAGCAGTTGAGATATACTTTTGACTGCATGGAAGATGAAACATCAGAGAGAATAAAATCTCGTCTGAAAGTCTTAAGTCAAAGGGGAAAGGAACTTAAAAATTATAAGACTTTGAACTTTTCGACAAATACAATGTTAGGTTTCAATGTAAAACGTACGAAGGGGATTTTTATTGATCCTTCAACACTGAATCAGATTTTGGAAGAAGGTGCTCTTGTACCAAGAAAAGATGATATCCTCTATGTTGTAGAACATTATGATGGAAAAATTTTTTTCAAGAAGTCACTTGTTCTATCTGTGGAAGTAAAGCGTAATTGCTTAAAGGTTGATGTATTAGAACTAATTAATCAAAAATTCCCGGATAGAAAAAGCATATCAGAGATTGCTGGTTTAAATAGTAGCATCTTTGATGGTGTTGACAGTTATGTACTGTCGAAGATTTGAGATTTTATCTAAAAAAGCACTTCCCTTATAATTTTAAGGGAAGTGCTTTTTTCTGAATTTTATTTTTATCTATAACCTGTTTTATTTATTATACTATTGCTAATATTTTTAACTGTATCACTTGGCACATAATTTTTCTCATTAAATAATTGTTCATGTAACTTAGAAACATTTTCTTCTAGTGTGACAGGAACTCCGGTACCATCTATCTAAAGTAATACCTTTTACTTCATAAGGCCATCCAAAACTTTCGTTAACTTTAATACTTGTTAATTGTGGAAGCATACTAATTGCTTCATTAACATCAATATTAGTTGAAACATGAGGTAAAATAGTATTAGATAAAGAGTTTAATTGTGAAACGCTCATTGTTTTAGCTTTTTCAAATACTGCAATTAAAACATCTCTCATACGTTCAGCTCTTTTATAATCTCCACCATCTGTATAACGAATTCTAGAATATGCTAATGCTTGAACTCCATTTAAGTTATGCCAGCCTGTAGTTGTAATTCTTTCTGTATTTGTACCAAATTGCTTATCATTACCAGCAATATAATTATTAATGTATTTTAATTCGTCTTGTTCAATTTTTATATTCACACCACCAACAGTATCAACAACAGTATGAACAGTATCAAAATTTATTGCAACAAAATCTGTAATATTTAAATCTAGATTTTTATTTAAAGTACTTAAAGCAAGTTTTGGACCACCATAAGAATATGCATGTGTAACTTTATCTAAACCATAACCATCAATATTTAAATAACTATCTCTATAAACAGAAGATATCTTAACTTCATTAGTATCTTGGTTTAAGCTAATAATCATAATACAGTCACTGCGATTTCCTTTTTCAAAACTATCTTCTCTAGAATCAAGTCCTAATAAAACTATATTACGATATCCTTTTAAAGATTCTTCTACACCAGGGTTTACTTCAATGTCACTTTTAGTTAAATTAACATATTCCATTTGATCCCATTTACTTTTTATAAAGAAGTATCCAGAACCAAATGCTACTAAAACTACAATAATAATAGCTATGAGTATAAATAATAGAATTTTAGGCAATAGTCCCATCTTTTTCTTTTCTTTTAATTCTTCATGTTTAGACAAATTTATCAACCTCTTTCTAAAATAATATAAATACATTATACAACAAATAAAAAAAAAGTAAAGAAAATAGAATTAAAAGTTGTATGAAGGAAAAAATTGGTATATAATTTTTTACATCTATAAGACGAATGAAAAAAGGAGAAGAATACAAATGGAATTAAAAGAAAGAATAAAAAATTTTTTTAGAGATGTATTTAGTATTTCAGAAAATAAAGCAAGTAATGGAGATATAAAAGCAAGTGTTGTTTCTGGTGCCAAATTAAAAGGTACTAATATGTGTATTTTAATTTGTGCAATAATTATAGCTTCAATAGGATTAAATATGAATTCTGTAGCAGTAATAATAGGAGCAATGTTAATATCACCAATGATGGGAGCAATTATAGGAATAGGATATGCTATTGCTACAAATGATTTTAAATTTGTAAAAAGAGCAGCAGTTTCATTAATTATACAAATTGCAATTAGTGTAATTACTTCTAGCATATATTTTATAATTTCACCAATATCAAATACTTCATCAGAATTATTATCTAGAACAATGCCAACAATTTGGGATGTATTAATTGCGATAGTTGGAGGTTTAGCTGGAGCTATTGGAATGACAAGAAAAGAAAAATCAAATGTAATTCCTGGTGTTGCAATTGCTACTGGATTAATGCCACCACTTTGTACAGTAGGGTATGGTATTTCAATGAGAAATTTAAGCTATGTAGGAGGTGCTTTTTATCTTTTCTTTATTAATGCCTTTTTTATATGCCTGTCTTCTATTATTGTTTTTAAAATAATGAAAATGCCAAGAAAGAAAGGGGCAAATGCAAAAGAAGAATGGAAGATAAAAAGAAATCTTGGAATAATTGCTGTTATTACAATTATTCCGAGCGTATTTTTAGCACATCAAATAGTAAAAGAAAGCATTATAAATGCTAATGTTCAAAAATATTTAAATGCAGAATTTAGATATGAAGGTACACAAATTGTTAAATCAAGTGTAGATATAAAGAATAAAAAAATAAATTTAGCTTTAATTGGTAAGGTTTTAGAGCATGAAGAGATTATTAATTTAAGTAATGCTTTGAAAAGATATAATCTTCAAGATATGAATTTAAAAATAACGCAAACAGAAGTTGAAGAAGGAATAACAAAAGAAGAAGTAGAAAAATTGATACAAAGTCAAGTAGGAAAGTTAGATACATCTATGTATGTGAATGACCAAAAAGATGTAAATGATGGAGTAACAGAGATAACAGACAAAATTTCTGAGATAAAAGATAAATCTATTGCAAATACAGAAGATGCAAGAGATAAGGTAAAAGAAAAATTTGAAGTAGTTAAAGATTGTACAATAACAAATAATACAACAACTAATGGTACAGATAAAAATATTATAACTTTGGTGAATTTAGTTTTGAATAGAGATATAGAAGATGAAGAAAGTATTGAAATAGAGAGTTTCTTAAAAGAAATTTTAGGAGAAAATATTGTTGTTTCTAAACAAGTAGAAGAAGGATAAAATTGTATAAGGAGATTATAAGAATATGTTACAAACTGATATTAAAAGGAGAAACATAATAATTAGAATGATTACATTTATGTTAACAATTGCTGTATGCATAACTATATTTAAGTTTTCTTCTGAAAATTCAGGAAAATCTACTGGTACAAGTGATTTTGTTATAGAATGTATAATAAATAGTAATCCCTTTACTAAGGATTTAGATAGTGCAGAAAAAGAAAATATTAAAGAGAATATAAAAATGCCAGTAAGGAAACTTGCACATTTCTCTATTTATACAGTATTAGGAATTACAACTATGTGTCATATGTCTACATATTCAATAGTTAGGTATAAGAGAATAGGCTGTAGTTTGATTATTGGTATGTTATATGCAATTTCGGATGAGATACATCAACTTTTTGTTCCTGGGAGAAGCGGACAAATGACGGATGTTTTAATAGATACGATGGGTGTGTTATTTGGAATATGCATAGTTTTATTAGGACAAAATATAATACGAAAAAATAGAAAGAATAATTAATTTTTAGATCATTCCCATAGATTCAAGTGCAATAAACATAAAAAGTTAACGAAAAGTGACGAAAGTTTTACAAATATGTTACAGAATCTTGAAATTTCTGTTAAATGATTGTATAATATTAATATTGGATGTTATAATGAACTTAATTTAAAGAATGTTATTGAAATGTAACAGGATGTTAATATTTTATATGGAGGATGAATTATTTTATGAAGGAAAAAACTATAGATGAAGATTTTTATATAGATGGTTCTTTAGCGATACAAAGTGAAACAGATTATAGTGAACAGATTAATAAAGTAGGAATATATAATAAATATATAAAAAGGGGAATAGATATATTTTTATCACTAATAGGTTTGATTATATTATCACCTATTTTTTGTATTATAGCTATTTTTATAAAGTTAGATTCTAAAGGTCCAGTTTTCTATAAACATAAGAGAATTGGAAAAAATGGAAAAATTATATATTTATATAAATTTAGAAGTATGTATATGGATTCTAAAGAAAGATTGGAAATGTTACTAAAAAATCCAGATATAAAAAGGGAATGGGAAGAGAACTTTAAATTAGAAAATGATCCGAGAATAACGAAAGTTGGTAGCTTCTTAAGGAAAACATCTTTAGATGAATTACCACAATTATTAAATATATTAAAAGGTGAAATGAGTATTATAGGACCAAGACCAGTAATAGATGAAGAACTTGAAAAGTATGGTAAAAATAAGGATAAATTTTTAAGTGTAACGCCCGGACTAACTGGTTGGTGGGCTTGTAATGGAAGAAGTGCTACTACATATGAAGATAGAATGAAGCTTGAATTATATTATGTGGAAAATCAAAGTTTTGTGTTAGACATTAAGTGCTTTTTTAAAACAATTACAACTGTATTAAATAGGCAAGGTGCAAAATAGAAAATAAATTATTACAAATATGAAGTAAACATGAGATGCTAAAAATATAGAAAAACTAAATTCCAAATGATTTGAAAGATTGATATGATATAATAATCAAAATATAAAATTGTTTTTATTTTAGGATAAAAATACAAAAATTAAAATCATATTAGTAACTGGAGTATATATGTGAAAATAAAAAGTTAATTAAATTGAGATATTTAATTTATATGTATTGAGAAAGGAACTAGCATGAAGTGTGAATTAGAACCAATTAGAATAGCTCAGATAATTGGAAAGTGGCTTGGCGGTGGAGTTGAAGCAGTTGTGATGAACTATTATCGCAATATTGATAGAGATAAGATACAATTTGATTTTATATGTGATGAAGATTCAACAAATATTCCGTTTGAAGAAATAGAAAAGCTTGGAGGTAAAGTAATATTAATTCCTCCATATCAAAAAGTTTTAAAATATCATAAAGAATTAAAAAAAGTTCTTAAAGAAGGAAATTATAAAATAGTACATTCTCATATTAATACATTATCAGTCTTTAGCTTATTTGCAGCTAAATGTGCTGGAGTACCAGTTAGAATTGCACATTCTCATAGTACTACTAATCAAAAAGAAAAGAAGAAAAATCTAATTAAACAAGTATTAAGACCTTTTTCAAAATTATTTGCAACAGATTATATGTGTTGTTCAGAATTAGCCGGAAGATGGCTATTTGGGGATAGAGAATATGATAAAGGAAAAGTATATTTATTAAATAATGCAATTGATATTGAAAAGTTTGAATATAATGAACAAATAAGGAAAAGAAAAAGAGAAGAATTAGGAATTAGAGACAGTACTTTAGTACTAGGACATGTTGGAAGATTTGTAGAACAAAAAAATCATATGTTTTTAATTGATATTTTTAGTCAAGTACATAAAGAAAATGAAGATACTATTTTACTTCTTATTGGACAAGGTCCTTTGCAAAATCAAATAAAAGATAAAGTTAAATCTTTAAAGTTAGAAAAATTTGTTAAATTTTTAGGGCAAAGAGATGATGTTAATGAGTTATACCAAACTTTTGATATATTTTTATTACCAAGTTTGTATGAAGGTTTAGGTATGGTATTAATAGAAGCACAATGTGCTGGTTGTTATTGTATTGCTTCAACTGAAGTTCCTAAAATTGCTAAAGTTACTAATAATTTAAATTTCATTAAATTAGAAGATTCTAGTGAACTATGGGGCATAAATGCTGTTAAAGGATTAAATAAAGTTAATAGAAAAGAATGTATCAAAAGTATAAAAGAATTTGGTTATGATATAAAGGAAGAAAACAAGAAATTAGAGAATTATTATTTATACAGAAGGTGTTATAATGTTACAAAAAATTAAAAAAGTAAAAATTAAAGATCTATTAGGATTTTTTATACTTATAGTTGCTTTTCCATTTGCCTTAGTAGTGAAAATAAAAAATAGAAATAATCCAATCTGGTTAGTGTGTGAGTTGAAAAATACATGTAGAGATAACGGATACCATTTTTTTAAATATGTAAGAATTAATCATCCTAATGTTAAATGTTATTATGCAATAAATAAAAAATGTATAGATTATAATAAGATAGCAGAATATAAAAATATTATTCAATTTGGTAGCTTTAAGCATTGGATTTATTATTTGGCATCAGAATATAATATTAGTACTCACAAGGAAGGAAATCCCAATCATACAGTTTTTACTATAGTCCATTTGTATTTCCATTTGTTAAATAATAGAGTATTTTTGCAACATGGTATTACAAAAGATAATGTTCCTATGTTTTATTATAAAAATACATATTTTAAATATTTTATTTGTGGAGCTAAAAGAGAGTATGAATATATAAAAGATGTTTTTGGATATCCAAAAGAAAATGTTGTATACACAGGTTTTGCAAGATTTGATAATTTACATGATAAAAAAGTTAATAGAAAAAAAATATTATTAATTCCTACTTGGAGAAGATGGTTTGAATTAGAGACAAGTGAAAATGAATTTATAGAATCTGAATATTATCAAAGATGGAATGAATTTATTAATGATAAAGAACTAGTGGAGTTCTTAGAAAAAGAAAATCTTGAATTAATTTTTTATCCTCATTATCAAATGAAGAAATTTATAAATTGTTTTAATGTAAAATCGAAAAACATTAATATTATTGTAAATGATAATGTTGACATTCAGCAATTATTAAAAGAATGTAACCTTATGATAACTGATTACTCAAGCGTTTATATGGATTTTGCATATATGAGAAAACCAGTTATATATTATCAATTTGATTATAATAAATATCGTAACTCTCATTTGTTAGAAGGATATTTCGATTATAAAACAGATGGTTTTGGAAAAGTTTGTAATAGTAAAAATGAATTAGTAAAACAAATAATTAAATATTGTAAAAATGAATTTGAAATAGAAGAAGAATATATCACAAGAATGGATGATTTTTTTGAATATTCAGATACAAAAAATTGTGAAAGAATATATGATGTATTAAAGAAAGGAAGGCAATATGCATAAAGGAAGTCTTATATCAATCATAGTTCCAGTATATAGTGTTAATGTTGATTATTTGAAGCAATGTATTCTTTCAATAAAAATGCAAACGTATGAAAGAATTGAAGTGATAATTATTTGTGATGGAGCAAGCGAAGAAATTGTTAACATTTGTAAAAGTATTACTTGTGATGATAATAGATTCTTAGTAATAAGCCGTGAAAATCGAGGTGTTTCATATACAAGAAATGAGGGAATGCTAGAGGCAAAAGGAGAATGGATTACATTTGTTGATGCTGATGATTGGCTTGATAAAAACGCATGTGAGATTTTTGCTAATAAAATAATAAAAAATAATTTGAATTTTGATTTTGTTATGATGAAAAATTATATTAATACTGAATCACTTCAAACTGAAGTGATTAATGGATTTGATTCTGATTGTATTATTGATAAAGATATAATATTTAATATGTTTCAGTCAACATTTGGATCAAAATTTGGAACACATAAATACTGTGAATCAGTATGGAAAAACTTTTATAATAAAGACTTTATAAACAAAAATAAGATACTATTTGATGAAAATGTAAAAGTCGGAGAAGACATGTTATTTAATTATAAAGTATGGAATAAGTGTAATAAAGGTTATTATATTAATAATGCAATTTATCATTATAGAAAAAATGAAGAGTCTGTAATGAATTCAGATTATAATAAATTAATAATTAAATATGACGAATTATATCCAAAATTTGAAGAAGTTGTTAAAAGTTTAGATAATAAGTATAAAGAAAATAGTGAACTTTTTGCAATACGACAATTAGAGAGATTTTCACTTAATTTTATGTTTAAGAAAGAAAGTAAATATAAAGAATTCAAAATTTTAGTGAATAAAGAATATTATAGAAAAAATATTAAAAAGGCAAATATTAAAAACCTACAATTAAAGCATGCAATTTTTTTGTTTCTTATTAAATTAAAATTGTATCACTCTCTAGAGTTAATGTGTAGAGTTTTTAATAAAAATAGGAGGAATAAATTATGATTATATATTTGCTAGTTTTTCTAATTGTCGAAATTTTAGCTATTATGTGTAATAAAATAGAAAAGAATAATAAAACTACAAAAATATTTGCTTTTCTAATTGTTATAATTTTGTCTATTTTTGCAGGAGTACGAGATTTAACAATTGGAACAGATGTTAATGTATATGGAGCAAATTGGTTTAATATTGCTTGTGATTGTCAAAGTTTTAAGGATTATATTAGTTTAATTAATACTACTGATATAGGATATTTGTTTATTAATTATATTGTTTCTAGATTTACCACGAATGTTAATGTTTTTTTATTTATTATTCAATTAATATGTAATAGTCTAGTTATAATTACTCTTTATAGATATAGAGAAAGATGTCCATTTTGGTTATCACTATTAACTTATTTATGCATTTTTTATTGTAGAACATTTAATATTCTTAGACAGTCAATTGCTCTGTCAATAGTGTTTTATTCAATAAAATACTTATATCAAAATAAAAATATAAAATATCTGATAGCTATAATGATTGCATCATTATTTCATTATACAGCTATTTTTTGTGTGATTATATTAGTTTTAAAGAAAATATGTGAATCAAAATCTAAATATAAAAATTTATATTTGTTTTTGATATTTTTGATAACTATTTTATCAGTCTGCTTCATAAAAGATGTAATTGCTATTTTATATTCAATAGGATTAGTAAATGTAAAAATATACAATTATTTATTTACGTTTGTTAATGATAATGATGTTGATTTATTTGGAATAGATTTTTTTGTTAAAACATTATTTTTGATAGCTATTTATTTTAGTTATAAAAAAATTAATAAAAAAGAGGAATTAACACAATTTTTATTTTTTGTAACAATAATGGAATTTGTTATTTTTCAAATTAAAAATATAATATTGTATTCAGATAGAATAGCATTATATTTTAATTATTTTATACTATTATTATTACCACAAGCGAGTTTTAATATTTCTACAAAACCTAAAGATAGGTTGATAGTAAATGCATTTTTTTCCACAATATTAATTATTTATTGGATTTATAAATATGTTTATGCTGGTTCTTGTGATGTATATCCATACACATCAAATATTTTAGGAATCTAAAATAATATTGTAATTGATAATATTTGTCAGTATATTTAGATAACATTCTAAATATATGACAGACATTAAGAAATAATAGTATGAGATACATTTGTTATATATAACATAAAAAGGTTAAAAAAATTAAATTTAGATATTATAATATATTTTATTATGAATAATATGAGGTAATTTATATGAAAATTTATTTAAAGGCGTATACTGAAAAAAACTTAGGTGATGATATATTTATAAAGATAATGACAGAAAGATATAGAAATCATGAATTCTTTTTAGTTTCAGGAAAGAATTATTTGAATTTCGATAATTTAAATATAAAAAGACATAGAATTATGAATAAAATAATGAAGATAGTGTCTAATGATAGAGTATCATATGAGAAAATATATATAAAAAAATTTGATATTACAGTTCTTTTGGGTGGAAGTATGTTTATTCAAAATGATAAATATATAAAAAAATCTATTTTGGAGAATTCAAAGAAATATTATATTATAGGCAGTAATTTTGGTCCATATAATACAAGTGAATATCATAAATACTATGAAAATATATTTAGGGGAGCAATAGATATATGCTTCAGAGAAAAACATTCATATAATCTATTTAAGAATTTACCAAATGTTCGTTACGCATCAGATATAGTTTTTTCAATGGATATATCAGATATAAAGATAACGAATAATAAGAAAGTTGTAATCTCAGTAATAGAATGTGAAAGAAAAGCAAGTATAGGAGATAAAGAAAAATATGAAAATAAAATGGTAGAAATGGCTAAGTACTTTATAGAAAAAGGTTATGAAGTAACATTAATGTCGTATTGTAAATCTGAAAAAGATGAAGAAGCAATAGAATCTATATTAGGAAAGTGTGATAGTAAACTAAAAGAAAGAATTAGTGTATATTATTATACAGGTAACATAGAAGAAGCACTTAATGTAATGGGAGATTGCCAAATTGTTGTTGGGGCTAGATTTCATGCCAATGTTATAGGATTATTATTGGGAAAAACTATTATTCCAATTGCATATAGTGATAAAACTATAAATGTTTTAAATGATATGAATTTTAAAGGAAGAGTTTTGAAAGTTCAGGATATAGATAAATTTGATGTAAATTCATTGACTGAAGAAGATTTAAATTATAAACATGATATATCATTTCAAATAAAAGATGCACAGAAACAATTTGAGAAATTAGATGAACTATTAAATAAAAAGGATTAATGGAGGAAGTCATGTCAAGAGAAAGACAATTGGTAAAAAATACAGTGATAGTTGCAGTTGGAAAAATATGTACACAATTTATAAGCTTCTTTTTATTACCATTATATACAGCAATGCTTTCAACTGAGGAATATGGAACAGTTGATTTACTTAATACATATATTTCTTTACTATTACCATTAATAATATTACAGATAGATCAAGGAATATTTAGATTTTTGATAGATGCTAGAGAAAGTGAAGAGGAAAAGAAATCTTTAATAAGTACAACTGTGATAATTGTAACATTACAGTCTATAGCCTATTTAGTCATATATGCTATAGTAGGACAATTTATTAATAATGAATACAAATATTTTTTAGCAACAAATGTTGTAGCTAGTATATTTTCTTCTATTATGTTACAGATTTCTAGAGGTCTAGGTGATAATAAAGTATATTCTATAGGAAGTTTAATTTCTGCATCTGGAACTGTTATTCTTAATGTTATATTTATAGTTATATTTAAATGGGGAGCATATGGTATGCTACTTGCTTCTTTAATTGCAAATTGTTTATGTGCGTTGTTTGTTTTTATAAAGAAAAAAATATATAAATATGTTTCAAAAGGAGCATTTAGTAAAGTTCAATTAAAAAGTATTTGGAAATATTCTATTCCACTAGTTCCTAATATGTTATCTTGGTGGATTGTTAATGCTTCAGATAGAACTATAGTTTCAAATATAATTAGTATTAGTGCAAATGGTATATATTCAGCTGCAAATAAATTTTCAAGTGTGTGTATAACTTTTTTTAATATTTTCAATATGACTTGGTCAGAATCAGCTTCTATGTATATTAAGGATAAAGATAGTTCGATATATTTTACTAATATTATGAATACAGCATTAAGAATATTCTCAGCAATTTGTATAGGAATAATAGCAATTATGCCTTTTGTATTTCCTATATTAGTAAATGAAAAGTTTAATGAAGCATATTATCAAATTCCAATATTAATGATATCTACATTATGTAATATAATGGTTTCACTACTTGGTTCAGTATATGTGGCAAAAAAAAATAGTAAAGAAATTGCCAAAACCTCGATATTTGCAGCTGTAATAAATATTGGTGTTAATTTAGGGCTAGTTAAGTTTATTGGATTATATGCAGCTTCAATTTCAACACTTGTTGCCTATTTAGCAATGGCTATTTATAGATATATAGATGTGCAAAAATATATAAAGATAAAAGTTGATTTTAAATTAGTTTTATATACTGTACTTATTTCAATTATAATATTTACAACATACTATATGAGAATCACTTGGTTATCTATAGTTTCTCTTAGTATAACAGTTTTGTATGCTATATTAATTAATAGAAATACTATGGGAATTATAGTTAATATTTTAAAACGAAAGATTAATAAAAATTAATGTAAAATAATCTATGTATATTGTTTTTTTTATTTATTATGATAAAATGTTAAAAATAAGTTGTTATCACCAAATAAATTAATGTATTTGGTAATAGCAACAAATGAATTATATATTTTTTTGCCTATATAAAATGGCAGAAGGGGGTTTTTTTATGAAATTAATAAAAAGAAGCTTAATAATTCTAATAGTATTTTTTTTAGGTATGATTGTTTTTTCAATCTCTAATAATGTACAAGCGATGACCGGGGCAGAAATGAAGGAAAAGCTTGAGTATGTAGAAAATAATGTAGATGGGCTTAAAAATGGTCAATATTTTACAGGAAGTTATAAAGGATATGCATGGTCTTGTTATGGATTTGCTAATGCAGTAGCAGATGAAGTTTTTGGTAGTTCACATTATACTAGTCCAAATGATTGGCAATGGTATGGTAATTTAGATAATCTATGTATTGGTGATGTTATTGAATACTATGAGCCAGCTTCAAGCAGTGGAACACATTGTTTTATTGTTACAAATCTAGATGGTACTAATATTGAGGTAACAGATTCTAATGGTTTACGGAGATTATAAAAATCGCTGGCATAAAGGATGGACTAATCATTATGACTTAACTAAAGCAGGTTATGGAATTCAGGCAGTTTGGCATCACAAAGGTAGTAATGTAAAAAAATTTGATACAACACCACCACAAATTAGTGATCAAGAAGTAGTTGTAAGCTCAATGACAGAAAATAGTTTCAAAATTAGAGCCAAAGTAACTGATGAATCTGGAATTAAGGAAGTTGGTGTTAATGTTTGGACAAATAATAATGGTCAAGATGATATTAAATGGAGATTAATGACTAAAAAAGATGATTATTATGAATATACTGTTTATTCTAAAGATCATAATAATGAAAAAGGATTATATACTGTACATCTGTATGCAACAGATAATGAAGGTAATCAGGTAGGTTATGCATATAATGCTATTACAATGGGAACTAATGTTGAAAATAATTTAGGTAATTTTAATGCAAGAATTGTACCTAAAAAAAATACAAATTATGTAATGGGAACTGATGGAACAAATGTAAATGGTACAGCAGTTGTTTTAAAATCAAAATCAAGTACAGATAATAGTCAATTATGGAAATTTACAAAGCAATCTGATAATACATATAAAATAATAAATATTGCTACAGGTAAATCATTAGATGTTAATGGTGGATATGATGATAATGGTACTAAAATTCAGCTATACAATGACAATGGTTCTGCAGCTCAGAGATTTTACATTATGAATTACAATGATGGATATAGAATCGTACCAAAATCAACTAAACAAGTAAAAGCTATTGATATAGATAATGGAACTATGTCAAATAATAATAAAATTCAACTTTGGGAAACTAATAGTGCAACTCAAAATGCTCAGACATGGAAATTTGAAAAAATTGCAACGGGAATAACTTTAAATACAACTAGTGCTACATTAAATAAAGGAAGCACAAGGACAATAATAGCAACAATAACACCATCAGATGCTTATAATAAAACCGTTACATGGACTTCTAGCAATACTACAGTTGCTACAGTAAATTCTTCTGGTGTAGTAACAGCTAAAAAAGCAGGCACAACAGTTATAACAGCAAAGACAAATGATGGTAGTAACTTGACTAAAAAGTGTACAATAACAGTAAAAGATACAGATTTACCTTTTAAGGATGTGAAATCTAATGATTGGTATTATGAAGCTGTAAAATATACATATAATAATAAAATGATATCTGGATATAATTCAACAACATTTGCTCCAAATGATAAATTAACAAGAGGAATGATAGTAACAATTTTATATAGAATGGAAGGTAGTCCAAGCAACAATGGAAAATCAAAATTCACAGATGTAAATTCAACAGAATGGTATTCACAAGCTATAAAATGGGCATCTGATAATGGTATAGTACATGGTTATACTGGAACAACAAAGTTTGGACCAAATGATAATATATTGAGACAGGATTTAGCAGGGATCTTAAGAAATTATGCAAAATATAAGAATAAGAATACAAATATAAGTAGTAATTTATCTAAATTCTCAGATTACAAAAAAATAAGTAATTATGCCAATTCATCAATGCAGTGGGCAGTGGGAACTGGTGTCATAACTGGAAATGTTAGTAGTAGCGCCAGTTTAACATTGAATCCAAGAGAAACAGCAACAAGAGCAGAAGCAGTAGCTATGATTCAAAAGTATTGTCAAAAAGTAGGAAGATAATATTAAAAGAATATTTTATATAAATTTATCGGAACATATTATATTTTGGTAATCAGTAAGACTTGTAAAATAAAAATATACAATAGAAAGATTACACTAAAACAAAGATTGCAAGATTTAAGTATTAATGAATATGATATTTTGCAGAGTCTAGAGAGGAATACTAGAAACATACAGAATCGATAAAATAAGAAATATAACAAATTAATGAAAATAATAAAAGTTAGATTTAAAATGAAGTGAACTAAAGTTTTTAGACAAAAAAGTTTAACAAGGAGGTTTTACTTCAAAAGTCTAACTTTTTATTATATATATAATTTGTAAAAGTAATTTTATTTAATATTTACTTGTACATTATTTAGGGTTATGATATAAATAATCTAGAATTTAAATTATAAATAAGATTGGAGTAAATATGGAAAATATAAAAATATTCGCATGTCCAACCGCAGAACAATTTACACAAGAAGTATGTAATCACTTAAATTTAGAAATTGGAAAAATAAAATATCAGAAGTTTTCAAATGACAACAATTTTGTACAAGTTTTAGAAACAGTAAGAGGACAAGATGTATATGTAATACAAACAACTGAGCCACCAGTAAATGAAAGAATAATGGAACTTCTAATAACAGTAGATGCACTAAAAAGAGCATCGGCAGGGAAAATTAATGTTGTTTTACCATATTATCTATATTCAAGATCTGATAAAAAAGATCAACCAAGAGTTCCTGTCACTGCTAAATTAATTGCTCAATTAATAGAAGCTGCTGGAGCTGATAGAGTAATAACATGTGACTTACACAACCCAGCAATTCAAGCATATTTTAATATTAATTGTGATAGATTGTCAGCACAAAATTTATTACAGTCATATTTTAAAGAAAAAAATTTAGAAGATATGGTTATTGTAGCAACAGATGCAGGTAGCTCAAAAAAAGCATATAAATATTCAACATATTTTGGATGTCCTATTGCATTAATTGATAAAAGAAGAGATGGAAATGATGATAAAGCAATTGCAACTACTGTTATAGGTGATGTAAAAAATAAAAATGCAATTATATTTGATGATGAAGTAGATACAGCAGGTTCAATGATTGAAACAGCTAAGATACTAGAAAGATTTGAAGCTAAAAATATTTATGCAGGATGTACACATGGAATTTTATCAGGACCTGCAATTGAAAGAATTAAAAATTCACCAATTAAAGAATTGGTAATAACTAATACTGTTCCATTAACAAAGGAAAAGCAAATTGATAAAATTAAGGTATTATCTATCGCACCAACATTTGCTGAGGCAATATTAAGAATACATGAAAATAAGCCATTAGGAGAATTGTTAAAGATATATTAAAATGTAATTAATATTATATATTTAGAGTAAGAAAAATTTATTGGATTAGTAAAAGTACTTGTAGTTAATTTTTACCACATATATAAGAAAAACAATTAATAATATAAGTAAAAAATTAGATTGTATAAAATCTAATTTTTTTGCTTATACAACAAAATTCGACAATAAATGCAAATGTCTTGTGATAGCATTTATATAAAAGAGGTGAAAGTATGAAAATACAAAAAATATGTATAAATGGTGTTGGAGGAATAAAACATCTAGAATTAAACTTTAATAAAGAAATGAATTTAATATGTGGAACAAATGGGATAGGAAAAACAACTATATTAGAATGTATATCACATTTATTTATTTCAAGTAGTACATCACAATTAAAGAGAAATGTTAACTGTGATAAAGGAAGTGTAAAAGCAGAATTAGAAATAGATGGGCAAAATAGAAGTTATAATTATGAAATAAATGATTTTAAGCCAGAAAAAGATGATTATGTTTCAGCAGTTGAAATAGAAAAAAGTAAGGATATTATTGTTTTTAATTCAATAAGAAGTTTTGGTTATATAAGGTTAGAATCAATATCGAGAGATCCAGAAAGAGAAGGATATAAAACAGGAAATATAGCGTATTCTGGTGTTGATGCGGTAGACATAAAGAATTGGTTTATACAGAGATATATGTGGTCAGCACATAAAGATTCTTTAAATAAAGAGCAAATTTATAATTTAAAATGTTCAAAAGAGGCCTTTTCTATATTAGATGAGAAAGTAACTTTTTCTAAAGTAAAACCAGATACATTTGATATATTATTAAATACAAGACAAGGAGAAGTGTTTTTCGAATACTTATCATCAGGCTATAAATCATGTGTATATATTTTATTAGGAATAATAAAAGAAATTGAATATAGATACAAGGAGCCATATATAAAAATCCAAGATTTTAATGGTATCATTCTAATCGATGAAATAGATGTACATCTACACCCAGAGTGGCAAGCACGTTTAGTAAATGCACTAAAAGAATTATTACCAAATGCTCAAATAATTGCAACTACACATAGTCCAAGTATTATTCAAACTGCAAAGACTAACGAAATAATAGCTTTGTATTTTGATGAAAACAACGATATTTGTATAAAAGACCTAGAACAAAAAGAATTTGGCTATCAAGGATGGACGATAGAAGAGATTTTAAAAGATGTAATGGGGATGGAAGAAACCATGTCTAGTCTATATGAAAAAACTTCAAAAAAATTTGAAAAAGCAATAAATGAAGAAGATATTAAAACTGCAAAAGAATGTTATAAAATATTAAACAAAATGTTACATCCTCAAAATTACTTAAGAAAAATATTAGAAATACAAATGGTAGGGATGGGGGATGAAAATGATAAAAATAAATAGACCAGAAAAGCCTAAGGAATTAACTGAAGAAATTCAAAAAGAATTAACAGACGATTTTAAAAAGGATAATAAGAAAGCGGTATGGAATAAACAATATATAAGAAATGCATTATTTAAAATGTCTAATGGTAAGTGTTGCTATTGTGAAGTTAAGCTTGCAGAAGAAGGAAAAGATATGCATGTAGAACATTTTCATCCTAAAAGTAAATATCCAGATGAAGTAGTAAAATGGGAGAACTTATTACCAGCTTGTAAAAGATGTAATGGAAGTAAATCAACACATGACACTTATAAAGAAGAAATAATAAACCCTTGCGAAGATAATCCAAAAGATTATTTGTATATGAGTAATTATTGGTATAAATGTAAAAACACTAGTGAAAAAGATAGAAAAAAGGCAAAAGATACAATAGATGTTTTAAGTTTAAATGATTTAGATGGATTAATAATGCCTAGAGTTAGAATTGGAAACAAAGTGGAAGAAAAAATTGAGCAATTATTAGATAAAATGCAAGAATATAAAGATGCATCTGAAAGAAAGATACAACAAAGAAATAAAATTGTAAATGGTGTGAGAGATTTGCTGAGATTGGCTCAAAATACACAAGAATATAGTGCTACAATATCAACGGTTATAATTGGAGATGAAGATTATAAAACACTGAAAGATATGATGAAAGAATGTGGCTTATGGAATGATGAATTAACAAATTTAGATAAAGTTGCTGAAGAAATAAATCTTAATTTAAGATAATTTTAAATGAAATGTAAAAATTTGTAATACGATAATAATTGCAAATAAAATGGTCTAAGTATATAATAACTTTAAGATAGGGGCGGTTATACAAATAATAAGTATAGCTACCTCTATATTTTTATTTCAAAATATTTAATTCTAAAGGCGAATTCTTGCCAAAATTTCAAAGGAGTGATTTTATGTCAAAACAAAAATTATTAAAACCAACAAATGATTATGTATTTGGAAGAATATTTGGATATAAAGGAAATGAGTTTATAACACAAAGTTTATTAGAGGCTATAACAGAAGACAAATACCAGTCGTTAAAAATAGCAAGTTCTGTACCAACTTTAAAAGAATTACAAGATGATAAAGTAGGAATTTTAGATCTTAAAGTAACAGCAGATACCAATATAAATTTTGATATTGAAATGCAAGTAGCAAGTTGTGATTATATGGCAGATAGAATTCTTTGGTATTGGTCTAATTTATATTATAATAGTATAAATAAAGGACAAGAATACAAAAAAACTAAAAAGACTATAGCTATATTAATTGCAGATTTTAATTTGAAAAATTTAGCAAAGATACATAAGTATCATACAGCTTGGCATATAAGAGAAGATGAATTTTCTGAAATTATATTGACAGATAAATTGGAAATTCATATAATAGAATTAAAGAAGTTAGAGGTAAATAATAACCAAAGAGGCAAACATAAGGAATTAGAGAATTGGTTAAAATTTATCTTGAATCCAGAGGAAATGGAGGAAATAAATATGAGTGAAGATATAAAAGCTGCAAAAAGAGTTCTAGAACAAATAAGTAAAGACGAAAAGGAAAGAGAAAAGGCATATTTAAGAGATAAGTATATAAGAGATTGGAATTCAAGAGTAAACGAAGGTTATGAGTATGGAAAGGCTGCTGGTATGATTGAAGGAAGAAAAGAAGGAATAAGAGAAGGAAGAAAAGAAGGAAGAAGAGAAGGAAAAAAATCAGTAGCAAAAAATATGTTAGAAAAAGGAAAAGATATAGAACTAATTATTGAATGTACAGGATTAACAAAAGAAGAAATAGAAAATTTAAAAAAATAGCAGTTATAAAAGGAATGTAAAAATGAAATCTGAAAAACTAATATTACAATTAATAGAACAAAAAATATACAATATAATAAATAATAGATTAAGAAAATATATAAAACCAAATTTAGAACTAAAAGAAGTAAACGATATAGATTTAGAATTACTAAAAAAATTAAAATCAACTTATGGAATAGGCGGAATAATTTTAGATGTTGATGAAACAATAAGACAAGATATGATGAAAATTCCAGATTGTAATAAAGAATGGATAAAATATATGAAACAGGAATTTAAGGTATTAATATTATCAAATGGATACGATAATTCTGTAAAAGAGTTTGCAAATGAAAATGGAATTGAATATATTGGATTTGCAAAAAAGCCATTAAAGAAATATTTTTTAGATGCATGTGATAGAATGGGATTAGAGCCAGAAAATGTTTTAGTTATAGGAGATAATATTATTAATGATATTCACGGTGCAAACAAATGTGGTATAATTTCTGCTATTGTAGATAGTGTTAGAGATGATGAAACAATAGATATATAATAGATAATTATTGATATTAAAAGTTTACTATACTTACTAATTGTACTAATTATTAAAATTAGAGCAATTTACTAATATAGTAAACTTTTTTTGAAACTTACAAAAAATTATGCTAAAATAGGAGCAAGTTATAAACTAACAAAAAAGTAAGGATGATAAACATGAATTATAGAATAACAAACGGATCTGTATCTTATGGAGCTGAAACAATATTAGAAGAAATAAATTTTGAAGTAAAGGGAAATGAAAAAGTAGCTATAGTAGGTAGAAATGGAAGCGGAAAATCTACATTGTTAAAGTCTATTATAAACAATGAATTACTAGAAGAAGGAACAGGAGAAGAAAAATTTAGCATATATAAAGAAGGGAGTCCAGTTATTGGATATTTAAAACAGATAGAGTTTGATGATGATAATATTACAATGTTAGATGAAATTTTAAAGGTATATAAACCAATTATAGATTTAGAAGAAAAAATAAATAAATTAGTAGAAAAAATGCAAAATGATTCTTCAGAAGAATTAGTAAAGGAGTATTCTAAAGCAAATGAAAGATATGAAATTTTAGATGGATATACATATAAAAAAGAATATGAAACAGCTATAAATAAGTTTGGGTTCTCTAAGGAAGATGAATGTAAGAAAATAGGTGAGTTTTCTGGAGGACAAAGAACTAAAATTGCTTTTATAAAGTTATTACTTAGTAAACCAGATATACTTTTATTAGATGAGCCAACAAACCATTTAGATATAAAAGCTGTGGAATGGTTAGAAAAATATTTAAAAAATTATCCTAAAGCAGTAGTTATAGTTTCACATGATAGAATGTTTTTAGATAGAATTGTGAATAAAGTTTATGAAATAGAATATGGAACGATTACTAAATATTCTGGAGATTATACATATTTTGAAAACAAAAAGAAAGAAAATTATTTAAAACAATTAAAAGATTATGAATACCAGCAAAAAGAGATAAAAAGGCTAAATGATATTGTAAACAGATTTAAGTATAAACCTACAAAAGCCAAAATGGCTATGTCTAAATTAAAACAAATTGAAAGAATGGTAAAAATAGAAGAACCAAACAAATATGATTTAACAACATTTAAGACAAATTTTGAAGTGAAAAAACAAAGTGGTAATGAGGTTTTGAATGTACGAAAATTAGGGATAGGCTATAATAAAGAGTTGCAAAATATATCCTTTAGCCTATATAAAGGGCAGAAACTGGGAATTATTGGAGAAAATGGAATAGGAAAATCTACATTACTTAAAACTTTAGTTAATAGAATAGATAAAATAAATGGAGAGTTCAATTTTGGATATAATGTCGAAATAGGATATTTCGACCAACAAATGGCACTCTTAGATTCAAATAAAACAGTAATAGATGAATTTAGTAGTGAGTTTCCAAATTTAACAACTACTGAAATTAGAAATTCACTTGCATCATTTATGTTTTTTGGAGAAGATGTTTTTAAAGAAGTAAATATGCTTTCAGGAGGAGAAAAAGTTAGATTACAATTATGTAAGATTTTAAAAAAATGTCCAAATTTATTGATTTTAGATGAACCAACCAATCATATGGATATTATAGGAAAAGAAAGTTTGGAAAATTTATTAAAAGCATATAATGGAACAGTTATTTTTGTATCTCACGATAGATTTTTTGTTAATAAAATTGCAGATTGCTTATTGATTTTTGAAAAAGACAAAGTTACATATTTTGATGGGAAATATAATGAATATGAAGAAAAGAAAATAGAAGAAGTACAAGAAAAGGTTATAGAGATAAAGAAAGAAAAAGTAGTTAATAATACATATTTAATGCAAAAAGAGAAAAATAAAATATTAACCAAAATTAAGAAGTTAGAAAGAGATATAGAAGCATATGAGGAAGAAGTAAAGATGCTAAATGAAGAATTATTGAAAGAAGATATATATACAGATTATGCAAAAGTACAAGGAATACAAAATGAAATTGATGAATTAAAGAAAAAAATAGATAGTAATATGGAAAAATGGGAAGAATTGCAAGAAAGTGTAGAAGAATAGAATTTTTAATTAAAACATTATATAAAGTTTATGAAATATTTATTAATTATATTTAAGAAATAAATAATAAATATTGAACTTTATGTAAATTCATATTATAATATACTATGATTCGCCAAAAGGTGAAATCAAATAATATATGAAAGGAGGTTCCTTTTTATGGTAAATAAAGGAACCAAACGACGGTGGATTGCAGTATTAACAATTATGGCTATTTTGGCTATGATGTTAAAATTTGTGATGCCGTCTGTTGTGCATGCATACGCAGAGGAAACAAATGTGACCGTGGGAGATGCGGACAGTGATGGCAAAATCACTATAGTAGATGCATATTACATCTTACTTGCAGATTCTAAACGTTCTGTAGGGATGCAAGTAGATGCCGATTTGAGCATTTATGATGTGGATTTTAATGGTAGGTTGGACATAATGGATGCTTACTTGACGTTGCTCTACAATTCGTATGTTTCAGTTGGAAGGAAAGACGTTATATGGCCACCTGTAAACGGAAGCATAATGACGACAACTCAAACAACTAATACAACAGAACCAATAACGACAAACCAGACAACAACTACAAGTGCTAACACAAATAATGTGACACACTATGAAAGTGGAG